>JAESFX010000042.1_pt1 | contig 255401 bp, 249 predicted proteins | sample 9269501 | NCBI WGS metagenome assembly JAESFX01 (sample SAMN14515570, study PRJNA621655) | algae metagenome | isolation source: Desmonostoc geniculatum HA4340-LM1 and co-occurring heterotrophs from cave... | place: USA: Maniniholo cave, Kauai, Hawaii | collected 2009-07-28 | reverse complement strand
TCCGACCGGGGGGGGGCGCGCCCCCGGCCGCCCACGCCAACCGTTTCTGTCAGCGCCGTGGACACCCCATGGCGTCCGCCAACCCGGTGAAACTGTCCGTGATCACGTCCCAATCCCGGGTCGCCGCCACGTCCTTGGTCTGACCTGGGCCGTACTCGACAGGGCGCAGCACGAACGCGGTGCGATATCCGACACTCTGCGCCGCCGCCAGGTCGTCGTTGTGCGCGGCGACCAGCATCACTTCCTGCGGCTCGAGATTGAGCAGCGCGGCGTTCCGCTGGTAACAATCGGGCAACGGCTTGTAGGCTCGAGCTGTCTCGGCGCCAAGAATCACGTCCCACGGCAGAAGGGCGCGCTTGGCCATCCGGACGAGAAGGCCCGTGTTGCCGTTCGATAGCGTCCCGATGATGTAGCGCCGCTTCAACCGGATCAGGCCTTCCACCGAATCCGGCCACGGGTCCAATCGATGCCAGATGCGATTGAGATGCTCGACCTCGTGCGCCGCGAGCCCCTTCACGCCATGCCGATCGAGCAGCGTGACCAGGCTTTCGCGGTGCAGATCGTCGAGAATGGTCCACGCGCGGCGTCCCGCGCGCACCTCTTCCATTGCCGGCTGATAGAGACCGCGCCAGTCGTCCGCAAAGCGCGCCCAATCGACCGAAAGGCCACGCGCGTTGCCGAACGCCGTCAACTCTCGAATCACGCTCTGCCGCCAATCGACCACGGTGCCGAAGACGTCGAATAGGAGCGCCCTGACCTGATCCTTCGCTGCCATCCCTGCTTCACTCCTCTCGTGGCGCCCACCCAGCGCGCATCTTGGTCAACGAGACCCGGTGTGCAACGAGAAGATGGCGGGAAGCGTGCACGGGCTCAGTATCCGGTTAACGCTGAGGGGCTGGCGGTGCCGCCGAGCCCGCTCAATCCTCTGCGGCTCCCTCGAGACCAAACGACGCGATCACCGGCCCGTCACGTCCGACCTGTGCCCGATGCATGAGCTTCTGATCCGCGAGAACCAACGCCATCATCGCTTCGCCGACCGGCACCGCGCGGATTCCAACGCAGGGATCGTGGCGGCCCTTGGTGACGATCTCGGTGTCCTGGCCGGCGCTATCGATCGTCCTGCGCGGCTGCAGGATCGAGGACGTGGGTTTCACGGCGAAGCGCACCACGATCGGCTGACCGGTCGCAATGCCACCGAGGATGCCGCCGGCATGGTTCGCCAGGAACAAGGCACGTCCGTCGTTGCCCATGCGCATCTCGTCGGCATTGGCCTCGCCGGTCAAGGCAGCCGCCGCGAATCCGTCACCGATCTCCACCCCCTTCACAGCATTGATGCTCATCATCGCCGAGGCGAGTTGCTGATCGAGCTTGCCATAGAGCGGCGCACCCCAGCCGGCCGGCACGCCTTCGGCAATGACCTCGATGATGGCGCCCGCCGAAGAGCCAGCTTTGCGAATGCCGTCGAGATACCCTTCCCAGGCGGTCGCCGCCACCGGATCGGGACAGAAGAACGGATTGCGTTCGACCTCTGCCCAATCCCATCGCGAGCGATCGACGCCGTGCGGCCCCACCTGCACCAGCGCACCACGGACCGTAACGCCTGCGATTACCTTGCGTGCAATGGCTCCGGCCGCGACGCGCATCGCCGTTTCTCGCGCCGAGGAGCGCCCGCCACCGCGATAGTCGCGAATTCCATACTTGGAAAGATAGGTGAAGTCTGCATGACCGGGTCGGAACTTGGTGGCGATGTCGCCATAGTCCTTGGACCGCTGATCCACGTTCTCGATCACCAGGCTGATGGACGTGCCGGTCGTGACTTGCTGTCCCGAGCCATCCGTGAACACCCCGGATAGGATCTTCACCTCGTCCGGCTCACGACGTTGGGTTGTGTACCGCGATTGCCCGGGCCGGCGCCGATCCAGTTCCAACTGTATGTCGGCGGCATCCAGGGCAATCCCCGGTGGACAACCGTCCACCACACATCCGATCGCGGGACCATGGCTCTCGCCCCAGGTCGTAACTCGCAACAAGTGCCCGAAGGTATTGAAGGACATCTGAACGCTCTTCCGTCGCTTCTCGGCTGTAGGCCGGCAGCCAGCTGAGTGACCCACCGGCAACAATCCGGCACGGGAATGGCACAAAAAATGAGTCGCTGACGGCGTCAATCCCCTACCGCGAGTGACAAGTCCCCCGCACAACGCTTATCACCGATCCGTTGTACTGCGTGATTCCTCCATTCAACAACCTAGAGGAGAGAACACGTTGAACCACGGGCACTGACTTGGCTCTCGGACCAAATCGTCGCGAGCCTGTCAATCTGCCTGTTCGTCAAGTCCGGCACCGGCCAACGCCTACCGTGAGCAAACCCAACTGTGAAGGGCTCACGGTCATCATCGCGTCTGCCCTTGAGATCGGACATAGAGAGGTGTTGCCGCGCGGTTGTGTCAGCTTTGAGCGCCAAAGAGGACGACGCAGAGACGTCCCCTCTGTTGGTGCTCGCGACATTGCGGTGCATCGACGGAGCCACGGTTGGAGCCGTGGACCGAACACTCCGGCGTTTTGACTTGCATGCCCTTCCTGCGTCTGAGCAACGCTCGAGGGGATTCACGGCAGGTTCTTTCGTCTAGAATTGGCCGGAGCTGCCGCTGCTCCGGCCAATTTTCATTACAATCCTGTGGTGGACTGCAAACAATCACCTTGCCGGCCGCGTTCTGATTGGAGCCGTCCCTTGTCTGTCCTCGGAGCTGCACTGCTGTCCCTGTTCGGTGCGATTGTCGCGTTCTTCTCGACACTTGCCGTCCTCGACGGGGCTTTTCTCACGACGTGGCCGAGCACATCGCAAAGTCGCATTGGCGCGTTTGCGGCGCCTGGACTGTCCATCGTCGGCCCAGCAAACTTGGCAACCCTTCGCCCCATTACGGTCCCAATCGCCCCAGCCGCGGCCAACTCGAGCGCTGCCGCTGAGGCTGCCGCCGTCGAGACGAATGCCGCGCCGCGTAAGGGCGCGCTCGTCGCGCCTCTCGTCCGTCGCGCACCGCCGACGCCCGTGCTGGCATGGGATGAGACGCAGCCGGTCGCCCAGCCCACCGCAATCGCGAAGACGACCACGCCACGGCAACCGCGCTTCGCCACACGCAAGCTCGCGCCTGAATTGCGCTCCGCTCTCGGCGGCCCCCTCCCGGCGTCGTCCGGGCAGGCCGCTTCAACGCCAACTAAGTCGCCGACCAGGCTTGCGCCGACACGGGAGCCATCGCCGCAGGGTCCCTCGCCCTGAGCGGGCGCGCGCGGCGCCAGTTTTCGACCCGCACCCGGGTTGCTACACCGAACACAGGCCGGATCTTGACCTCGCTCGCCACGCGCTTAACCTTGATCGCGCGAGACTAGCGTCAACAAGATATTCGGAGGTTCGCCCATGCAGCTCGGCTACTTCACGATGCCGTCCCATCCTCCAGAGCGCAGTCTCCGTGACGGCCACGAGTGGGACCTACAGGTGCTCCGCTGGCTCGATGAGCTCGGCTATACCGAGTGCTGGATCGGTGAGCACCATACGGCACCTTGGGAACCACATCCCGCGCCGGATCTGCTCATCGCGCAAGCGTTGATGCAGACCAAGAATATCCGCATCGGCCCCGGCGGGTTCCTGCTGCCCTATCATCATCCCGCCGAGCTCGCTAACCGCGTCGCCATGCTCGATCACATCTCCGGCGGTCGCCTCAACTTCGGCGTCGCCGCGAGCGGCCTGCCGAGCGATTGGGAGATGTTCAACGTCGATGGCTCGACCGGCGTCAATCGCGAGATGACCCGCGAGGCACTGGACATCATCCTCAGGCTCTGGACTGAGACGGAGCCATTCGAGCACCAGGGCAAGTTCTGGACCGTCAAGTCGCCGCCGCTGATGTATGGCTTCCTCAAGCCTCACATCCGCCCCCTGCAGCAACCGCACCCGCCGATCGGGGTCGCAGGCCTCTCGAAGGGCTCCGACACTCTGAAACTCGCTGGCGAGCGGGGCTACTGGCCGATGAGTCTCAACCTCAACCCGGCCTATGTCGGCAGCCATTGGGAGGCCGTCGAGCAGGGCGCCGCCAAGGTCGGCCGCACCCCGGATCGCGGCCAATGGCGCCTCGTGCGCGAGGTGTTCGTCGCCGACACCGACGAGGAGGCGATGCGCCTTTCCGTCGGTTCGCACATGGGTCGCATGATGCGCGAGTACTTCCTGAAGCTCCTCGGCGAGTTCGACTTCCTTCAGTACCTGAAGCACGATCAGGACGTGCCCAACTCCGACGTCACACCGGAATACTGTGCGAAGCACAACTGGATCGTCGGCTCTCCGAACACCGTCGCCGAGAAGATCGCCAAGATCTACGACGACGTCGGCGGCTTCGGTCAACTGCTGGTCTTCGGCTTCGACTACGCCGAGAACCCGCAAGCATGGCGACGCTCGCTCGAACTGCTCTCGAAGGAGGTTCTGCCGAAGGTCAAGCACCTCGACCCGTCGCTGAAGGTCAAGGCCGCCTGACGCCACGAGGCGAAGTCCCGGTCGGCCTGTCTTGTGCCGACCGGCCGTTTGACGCCAGTGGGAGCGGCATCGAGCACGGGTCTAAGGGACCTTCCACCACGTCTCGAGCGCGGTGCCCGACAGCGGCGCCCGATCTGGCCGCTTCAACTCGGACCGCCAGGCCATCCAGAGCCCCTTGGGATGGTAGAGCGGGATCACATAGTCACCCGACAGCAGCAAACGATCCAATGCGCGCACTGCCGAGACGAACTCAGGCCGCTCCTTGGCCGCCACCACGGCATCGATCACCGTATCGATAGCCGGATTTCTCACTCCGGCGAAGTTGAGTGAATTCTCCGAATCAGCGCTCCCCGAGCCCCACCGGTTGCGCTGCTCGTTGCCCGGTGAGAGCGATGTACCCCACGACCATTGGATCATGTCGAAGTCGAACGCCTTGAGCCGCGCCCATCGCTGGGCACTGTCCACCGGCCGGATCTGAACTGCGATGCCGACCTGCGCCAGGTTGCGCGCAAATGCCTGGAACAGGCGCTCCTCCGCGCGCTTGCCGGCCATCATCTCGAAACTGAAGGGTTGGCGCGTCAGGCCGTGCACCAGTCGGCCACCTTCGGAAACGTAACCCGCGTCCCGCAGGAGCTCGATGGCAACCTTGAGATTGTCACGATTGCGCCCCGAGCCGTCGCTGACTGGCATTGCGAGAGTGCCCTCGAGCGCGCCCGGCTTCAGGCTCGCGCTCCAGGGCGCCAGCAAGGCGCGCTCCGCCGCATCGGCAGGCCGGCCATGTGAAGACAGGTCCGAGCGCGCAAAGAAGCTCTGCGTCCGCGCGTAGTGGCCGTGGAACAGATTGCGATTGAGCCACTCGAAATCGAACATCAGCAGTAGGGCCCGCCGCACGCGCGGATCGGCAAACATCGCACGTCGGGTATTGAACACCAGCGCCGTCATCCCGGCCGGCCACCCCGTCGGCAGCTCGCCCCGCTCGATGCGTCCATCCTTTGCCGCCGGGAAGTCGTAGCCGTCCGCCCAGCGTCCGGCGTCGTCTTCGTTGCGAACGTCGATCTCCCCCGCCTTGAAAGCCTCGAACAGCGTGGTCTGGTCGCGGAAGTACTCCAACCGGATGCGATCGAAATTGTAGCGCCCCCGCGCCAGCGGCTTGTCGCGCGCCCACCACTCCCGCTGCCGTTCGAAAGTCAGCGCGCGGCCAGGGTCGATCTCAGCAACCCTGTAGGGACCCGAGCCGACCGGCGCGGCGAGACTCGTCTGGTCGAACGTCGCGGCATCGATCAGGTGTCTTGGCAGGATCGGCATCAATCCAAGCAGAAGCGGCGTCTCCCGATTACCGCCCTCGCCCATCGTGAAACGGACACTCCCCGACGACAGGATTTCGACGCGCGCCACTACGCCATAGTGCGCGCGATGAAAGGGTTGCCCTTTCTCCTTGAGGATTTGCCAGGAGAACGCGACGTCGTCCGCCGTCACCGGCCGGCCGTCTGAGAATCGAGCATCCGGATCAAGGTGGAACGTCACCGACTTACGGTCGTCGGGAAGCTCGATGCCGCGTGCGAGATGGCCATAGAGCGTGAATGGCTCGTCCGCAGATCGCACCAGCAGGCTTTCGTAGACGTAGTCCCTTATGCCGCTGGGCGCGACACCCTTGAGAACGAAGGGGTTGAGACTGTCATACGTGCCGAGTTCACCCAGTCTGAGCGTGCCGCCCTTCGGCGCATCCGGATTGACGTAGGGTAGATGCCCGAACCCCGGCAATAAGACCGGCGCGCCGTGCATTGCGATCCCGTGCACGATTTGCGCGGGTGGCTCTGCGCGGACCGCCGTAGCCGTCACCGCGACCGCGGCCGCAAACAGCACCGCACGCGCGAGCCGGTTACACCACGACCGCCCCCCCGGCTTGCCACTACGTTCCAGCCGCATCAATTCACGCGCCTCTGTCATCCGGCAACGGGAACGGTAGCCACGCGCGAATGTCAATTCTTTGCTTGGCGCTCGCCCTGCCACCGCCGTCTCAGAGAATGAATCCCCAGAAACTCGGTCGATGTTGCCGCACCGGCACCTCCAGGCCACGGGATTGCCGCAATCCGGCCTTTACTCGCTCGCGCTGCGGGTCGGCAACGTGATGCGGGACCGACACAGCCTACCTCTCGACGGCAGCAGGCCTCAGGCGTGCGCCATACGGGGACATGAGTTCGACGATGGTGGGCCGGCGGGGGTCGGCTGCGACACAACGGTCAAGGGGATATCATGAAGGTCACAGCTTCGATGGTGGGGAAGGGTTGGCGGCTGATCGGTGCAGCTGGTCTCGCCGCAGCTCTGTCGGTCGGCGCAGGTAGCGCCATGGCCCAGCAGAAAAAGGGAGAGGCGAAGGCCGCTGCCCCCGCGGCCGCGGCCCCTGCCGCCAACCAGAGCGCATGGGTCAAGCTTTGCGAGAAGGCGCCGGTCCTCATCAAGAACAAGGAGGGCAAGGAAGAGCGCGCCGACAAGAGCATCTGCCTCACACATCATGAACGGCTGGACGGCAACACGGGCATGGTCCTCGTGTCGGCTGCGATCCGTGAGGTCGAGGCCCAGGACAAGAAGCATATGATGGTTATGGTGCCCCTCGGCATGGCAATTCAGCCCGGGCTGCGCGCTAAGGTCTACGACAAGGCCATGTGGGACGCGACCCAGAAGAACGAGAAAGTCGACGACAGCAAGCTCGAGACGATCAAGCTGAATTTTTCCCTCTGCCACCCGGCTGGCTGCACGGCCGAGATCGACCTCACACCTGAGATCATGAACAAGGTCAAGGTGGGTGCCGGGATCATGGTGTTCGCAATAAATGCCAACGGCCAGGTCATTGCATTCCCGGTTCCCTTGAACGGTTTTGCAACCGCATTGGCCGGTGCCCCGATCGACAACACCAAGTACAGCGAGGCGCGCAAGGCGCTCATGCAGCAGATCGCGCTTCGTCAACAGGCGATGATCGAGGAATACAAGAAGAAGCAGACCGAGCCCGCCCCCGAACCGAAGGCCACCACCCCGAAGAAGTGAAATGGCGGTCCGGCGATGCATTCATCAACGGCTCTTCGGGACCCCGAAGAGCCAAACGTCTATCTGGGGGCCGCAGTCGGTAACGTTCGAGACGACCCTCCCTCCGAGGGCCACTCGGAGACGGCGATGCGCGAGAACTCAGTGCGCGAGAAGATACGTCGCGAGATAGCGGCCGTCTTCTTTGATGAACAGCTCCGCCACCTGAGGATGCCGTAGCGGCTTGCCGGATGCATCGGGTAGGAGGTTCTGCTCCGACACGTAGGCGATGTACTCGGTCTCCGCGTTCTCGGCCAGGAGGTGATAGAACGGCTGGTCCTTGCGCGGGCGGATTTCCGGCGGGATCGATTCCCACCACTCTTCCGTCGAATTGAAAACCGGATCGACGTCGAACACGATGCCCCTGAACGGGTAGTAGCGATGCCGGACCACGTCGCCGAGCCTGAATTTGGCTCGGGCCATCGCGCCGGCCTTGGTGCGCCGCCGCGGCGTCGGACTTTTCACTGATTTTGTCGGTCGTGTCATGACACGATCATATCCGCTGCAGGCCATGGCCTGTCAACGAGTGAGGCGGCCGAGGTGTCATGCGTGCCGGGGTTAACCGTTGCTCACGGCGATCAGGCGATCTAGCGCGCGGCCCGCCGCACCGCTATCGATCGATCGAGCCGCCAGCGAAACCCCCTCCCGTAGTCCCCCCGCCTTGCCTCCGACGACCAGCGCCGCTCCTGAGTTGAGCAAGACGATGTCGCGGAAGGCGCCGGGCTTTCCGGCAAGCACATCGCGTATCGCAGCCGCGTTTGTCTTCGCATCGCCACCTTTCAGGTCCGACAGCTTCGCAGGCGGCAGACCTGCGTCGGCAGGCGTCACCTCGAACACCTCGACCCGACCGTCCCGAACCTCTGCCACGTCTGTAGATCCCGTCGTCGTCAGCTCGTCGAGACCATCGTGCCCGTGCACCACCCAGACGTGCTCGGCCCCGAGTCCCTTCAGCACATGCGCGATCGGCTCGACCCATTGTCGGGCAAAAACGCCGACCACTTGCCGCGTCACCCCTGCCGGATTCGAGATCGGACCCAGCAGATTGAAGAGCGTACGAATACCCAGTTCCGCCCTGACAGGCGCCCAGTGCTTCATCGCCGGGTGATGCATGGGTGCCCACATGAACCCGACGCCCGCCTCGGCGATGGCCCTCGCGACCACCTCGGGTCCGATGTCGAGCTTCACCCCGAGGGCACTCAACACGTCCGACGCCCCGGAAATCGACGAGACCGAACGATTGCCATGCTTGGCGATTTTGAGACCCGCACCGGCCGCGACCAGCGAGGCGCACGTCGAGACGTTGTAGGTGCCGTGACTGTCTCCGCCCGTTCCGACGATGTCCACCGCGCCGACAGGAGCATCGACCCGCACCATGCGGGCGCGCATCATCTGAGCCGCGCCGCTGATTTCGTCCACCGTCTCGCCGCGCACGCGAAGCCCCATGAGGAAGGCCCCCATCTGCGCTTGCGTCGCATGCCCGTCGGTCATGATCTCGAGCGCGGCGCGGATCTCGTCCGGGGTCAGCGTGGCTCCGGTCGAGACTTTCTGGATGAGCGCGCGAAGGGTCTGGATTGGCATCGGGCAACCTGACGTGAGTGAACGATGACGAAGGAGGAGGTCGCCCCTTATCGCAGACCGGCACGACCTGCCCCAAGAGACGCGATGCCGCCTACGGCGCTCGCGGCTAGGCCGCGACCCGCGCCGCCTTTCGGTTCCTTCGTTTCGGGCTGAACCGGGCCATCTCGAGGAAATTGGCCAGGAGATCGTGGCCATGCTCGGAGGCGATGCTCTCGGGATGGAACTGCACGCCATGTACCGGATGCGTCCGGTGCTGCAGCCCCATGATGATGCCGTCATCAGTCTCGGCGGTAACCGCGAGACAATCGGGCAGGCTCGACCGCTCAACGATCAGCGAGTGATAACGCGTCACCTCGAAGCGCGAAGGCACTCCGGCGAAAATGCCCTGCCCTTCGCAGTGGATGGTCGAAAGTTTGCCGTGCATCGGCGCGGGCGCGCGGATCACTTTACCGCCATACACCTGGCCGATTGCCTGATGACCGAGGCAAACGCCGAGCACGGGGATGGTCGGACCGGCCCGCGCGATCAGCTCCAGACAAATGCCGGCCTCGTTCGGCGTGCACGGTCCGGGCGACAGCACGATGGCCTGCGGATTCAAGGCGAGCGCCGCATCCACAGTGATCTTATCGTTGCGCACCACCTCCGGCACGGCACCGAGCTCGCCCAGGTAGTGGACGAGGTTGTAGGTGAAGCTGTCATAGTTATCGATCAGAAGGAGCATGTAGTCTTGTCCGATGGCGGCGGGCGCACGTCAAGCGGGGGCCGAGGCACGGCGGGAGTCGTAGTCTAATCGACGCAGGAAACCCGGCCTGATCCACCCTTCACTTCGGCAGGATCTCGCGCACGGTTTCCGGCGGCCTCCCGATGCGGGCTTCCCGGCCGGCGAGCACGACCGGACGCTCGATCAGGATCGGATGCGTCTCGATTGCCGCAAGCAGTGCCTCGTCGCTGACCCCATCCCTGCCGCGGTCGAGGTCCATGAACGCCTGTTCCTTGTGGCGGAGCAATCGGACGAGCGGCAGACCCAGGCGTTGGGCAACTTCGGTCAACTCTTGGCGCGACGGTGGCGTCTTCAGGTACTCGACGACGCGCGGCTCGATCCCGGCTTCACGGATGAGCGCGAGGCTCTCCCGCGATTTCCCGCAGCGCGGATTGTGCCAGATGACCACCTCTCGGCCGATTGGCATTGACGACATTTGGGAGCTCCCCGATCCAAATCCCAGTCCGGGAGTTTAAACCGGGGGCCGGTGCAATTGACACCATCACCCGCGTATGCTGCCACTCGCACCAGCCAATATCGCTACGGAGCCACGAATGAGCCGCAAGCACGCATCCGAGTTCTTCATCGATGGCGCCTGGGTCGCCCCGTCCAAGGTGCGCACCATTCCCGTCATCGATCCGGCAACCGAGGAACCGCTCGGCGAAATCGCCCTCGGCTCCGCCGCCGACGTCGACAAGGCCGTTGCCGCGGCCAGGGCGGCGTTCGACGGTTTCGCCGCCACGAGCGTCGAGGATCGAATGACGTTGCTCGGCCGCATCGCTGACGTCTACAAGGCGCGGTTCACCGAAATGGGTCAGGTCATCAGCGCCGAAATGGGCGCGCCCATCTCCTTCGCGACCCGCTTCCAGGCCGGCGCCGGCATGGGCCATTTCAGGGTCGCACGCGACCTTCTCAAGGATTTCCACTTCGTCGAGCGCGACGGCTCGACTGAGATCGTGCGGGAGCCGATCGGCGTCGTCGGCATGATCACGCCGTGGAACTGGCCCGCCAATCAGATCTGTTGCAAAGTCGCGGCCGCGCTGGCCGCCGGCTGTACGATGGTCCTCAAGCCCTCCGAAGTCGCGCCGTACTCGGCCCTGCTGATCGCCGAGATCCTGGAAGAGGCTGGCGTTCCAAAGGGCGTCTTCAACCTCGTCAACGGCGACGCCGAGGTAGGCCAAGCCATCGCTGCACACCCTGAGATCGACTGCGTTTCGTTCACCGGCTCGACCCGTGCCGGCATCGACGTGGCCGTGCGTGCAGCCCCCACCGTCAAGCGCGTCGGCCAGGAGCTGGGTGGCAAATCGGCCAATATCATCCTCGACGACGAAGGTTTCGCCAAGGCCGTCACCGAGGGCGTCAAGCTCTGCTTCCGCAACTCCGGCCAATCCTGCAATGCGCCGACGCGCATGCTGGTGCCGGCCGCCCGCATGGCCGAGGCGTCAGATCTCGCCAAGGCCGTTGCCGAGGCGATGAAGGTCGGCTCGCCGGCCGACGCCGCCACCGAGATGGGACCGGTCGTCTCCGAGGTGCAGTGGAAAAAGATCCAGGCTCTGATCGAGGCCGGCATCAAGGACGGCGCCAAGGTTGTCGCTGGAGGCGCGGGCCGTCCGAAGGGTCTCGACAAGGGCTACTACGTCAAGCCGACCGTCTTCGCCGGCGTCACGCCCGACATGACCATCGCGCGTGAGGAGATCTTCGGGCCGGTGCTCGCCATCATGCCCTACAAGGACGCCGACGACGCGGTTCGCATCGCTAACGACCATCCGTTTGGGCTGGCCGCCTATGTCTCCGGCACGGATGCGGCCGTCGCGACACGCATCGCGCGCAGGCTGAGGGCCGGGATGGTGACGGTCAATCTCGCTCCGGCCGATCCGAAGGCGCCGTTCGGCGGCTACCGCCAATCCGGCAACGGCCGCGAGTGGGGCCGCTTCGGCATCGAGGAGTATCTCGAGACGAAGGCGGTGCTCGGGGCCGCGGCTTAGTCGAGGACCATGGTCCACGGGTGCGCACCTTCGCGCTCCCGTGGAAACGAGCCACTACTTGAGGCGGGCGACACGACTGGGTGGCGTCAATCGCTCAAGCAGACCGGGCGGTGTTGGCGTCTCGCTCGCGCCATAGCTGGAATTGATCTTGAGGTGGGCGTGCGAGCTCATTTGCAGCTGCTTCACGACCCATATCGTCCAGTCGCCGCTCGCCCCGACTTCACCGCTGCATTGAATGTCAATCTCGGTCTTGGGCGAGTAGATCGTGCCTTGCAGGATGCTCTGCGAATGACTGCCGATCCCGTGAGCGTTGCTCAAGGCCTCGGCCGCCCAGATGAGAATGCCCTGGTAAGGTCCTGAGGTCGGCGCCTTGAAATTGATTTCTGCACTGCTGCCAAACTCGAAGCGCGCGTTGCCGCTGATCAAATAAAAGAACACCCCGTCTCCGGTCGCCTGTGCGGACGAGCCGATCTTGAACTGGCCGTTCTTGATGACATAAGTCCCCGGCGTGAACGTTACGACGGCGCTCGAACCGATATCGATCCCGCCGCAATGAACACCGGGATAGAGCGTTGCGCTTTTCTTGCTGTTGACTTTTGTTCCATTGAAATCGCAGCCGGATGAGGACGGCACCGGAAGAGCCCCGGCAAGTGGGTCTGCGATGACGGGACAAGATCGGATCGGCGTAGGCGCGTAGGTTGGGTCGTCGTCATAGTTCCCCACTACGCAAGTTTTCGTTGCCGTGATCGTACCCTTGTCGTTGCCGAAAATAGCGCTAGACGAGGTTGAGTTCACATGCACGTTGCAATCGGTCGTGAGGTGGCTTCCAGTGCCGCCTCCATTGATCTTGATCCCGTAATCGCTAGGTTCGAGCGCCAGTACACAAGCGGGCCCGTTGGGACCGTCGCTTCCGGTAGAGCCCATCTGCGCCGTCGAAACGACGCTGATAGGGAGTGAAGATATGCCCGCGACACCGGCAAACGTTGTGCCCACAGCTGTATCAGCGCGCACCTCGATCGTTGACGCATCCCCACTGCCGACGAGCTCGATATTGGGCTCGACTCCAGCCACAAGATTGCTGCCTGCGCTGTTGGCGCTGAAAATCGCAGCGGCCAACTCGAGCCGCTCATCATCACTGAGGTTAGATTTGCTGGCTGCCGCAAGGGCTGCGGCATCGGCGGCGCTCTGAAGCTGACCACGCGCATGCACGGCGCGACCGTAGTCGATAGCGATCCCAACGACAGAGAACATCACCAGCGATGTCAGTGCAAACAAGATCGCAACATTGCCGCTGCGGTTGGTCGCGAAAAGCTTGAAAATGTGTTGCAATTAGATCTCCCCCCGAAGAACCGTTCCAGAATAAGGACAGGAAAGTTAATAAGTCCTCACGCACCTGCTCGGATTGCCACCGGGCAGATTGCAAAGTGCAAGGCATCCAATATCCAAGTTGCGCGATAGACCTTCCACGAGCAGGCATGAATCGGGAGCCCAGAATGCCTAGCGACACGGACCTTCCCATCATCGACGCCCACCATCATTTCTGGGATCTGTCGCTCGGCGCCCAGCCCTGGCTCACAACGCCGCCGTGGCTTCCCTTCCGCTACGGCGACTACGCCCCCATCCGCCGCGATTTCCTCATCGAGGATTACCGGCGCGTCACCGCAGGGCACAACGTCGTGGCGAGCATCACCATGGAAGCCGAGTGGACGAACTCCGCCTGATCGAAGAGACGTCGTGGACCGCATCGCGTCACGCCGAGAACCCGGCCTTCCCCGCCGCCCATGTCGCGCGGACGTTTTTCCACCTTCCCGGCGCCGAGGCCGAGCTTGCCGCGCACGCCGCAGTGCCGATTGTCCGGGGCATCCGGCATAAACCGACCGCGGCTCCAGGCCCGGACTGCATCGAACGCGGCGCGGCGGGCGGCATGACGGACCCCGCTTGGCGGCGCGGTTACGCGGCACTGAGCTCATTCGGGCTGCATTTCGAGTTGCAGGCGCCGTGGTGGCATGTGGACGAGCTACTGGAACTGACAGCTGCTCATCCCGAAACCCCGGTCGTCATCAATCACGCGTTTCTCCCAGCCGACCGGTCGCCCGGAGCAATGGCCGGCTGGCGCCAAGCGATCCACCGGGCCGCCTCGGCGCCCGGCACCACCATGAAGATTTCGGGCATTGGGCTCCCGGGACGCCCCTGGTCACTCGACGACAATCGCCCGATCATCGACACGATCATCGAGGCTTTCGGACCCGACCGCGCCATGTTCGCCTCGAACTTCCCCGTGGACGGCCTTTGCGGCAGCTTCGATACGATCTTTCACGGCTATAAGGCCGCCACAGCCAGCCTATCGCACACCGACCGCGTCAAGCTGTTCCACGACACGGCAATCAGGGTCTACCGCCTCGGTCTCCCCCTCGCCGCCTGAGTTTCCAGCGTGACGATCATCTCCTGATGACAGGCGCACTTTGCCCGCGCTAGCATTTGTCCAGACATTGGTCGCAGCGGCAATCGTCGGGCGAGGCAACTCCATTTCTGGCGGGAGGTCACACATGGTTCAAGCGCCGCGTTTCGCAGTGCAGATCGGGGCTGTCGACAGGCTCGGCGCGACCGACGCGGAGATGTACCGCGAGGCCATCATCGACGCGCAATACGCCCAGAAACTCGGCTACGACGCCGTCTGGATCGTCGAGCATCATTTCTCCGACTACTATCCGACTCCAAACCCACTGATGTTCCTCTCGCACTTGGCCGCCGCCTGTCCCGGGATGGGCCTCGGCACCGCGGTCATGGTGCTGCCCTGGTACGATCCCGTCCGCTTCGCCGAGGACGTGGCGATGCTGGCCAACCTCACCACGGGCCCGCTTCACATCGGCATGGGCCGCGGCACCGCCAAGCTCGAGTACGACGCGCTCCGGATCGACATGAACGAGGCGCGCGAGCGCTTTCGCGAATGCTGGGAGGTGACCCAGCTCGCCCTAAAGGGCGAGCCCTTCACCTACGACGGCCAGTTCGTGAAGCTCGATCGCCCCATCACGGTGCGCCCTCGCGTCGACAAGTCCCGCGCCATCAATTTCTTCGGGGCCATCGGCTCACCCGGTTCGGCCGAGATCATGGCCGACATGGGCCTGCCGCCGCTCTCTCTCTCCCAGTTCCCCGATTACATGCTGGTCAAGATACTCGAGCGCTGGCGCCGCCGCATGGCCGATAAAGGTCACGCCGTTGCCGCCGACGCGATACTGCCCGTTTCCGCGAAGTGCTTCGTCGGCGATACCGACCAGGGCGCTCGCGAGGAAGCCCGCGGCCACATGGCCCGCTTCTACAAGCTCCAGGCCGAGCACTACACGACAGACACCACCCCTTGGGGAGACATCAAGGGCTACGAACAGTTCGCCAAGATTTTCGCCAACATGCGCCTGATGGGCGACCCGAAGCAGAACGACCCTATCCTCGACCGCAACCTGATCGGCAGCCCCGAAAGCGTCGCGCGCCGCATCAACGAGCTGCGCGCCATCGGCTTCAACTACGTCCTCTTCTCGAACGCCATGCACGGCGTCGATCGCGAGGTGCGCCACCGCATGATGCGCCGCTTTGCCGAGGACGTAATCCCGCTCGTCAACAGCCTGCCCGTGCCAGAGGCGCCCGTCGCCGAGAAGGTCAGGGCGGCGGAGTAAGCCCGGATTTCATCCCGGCGCTTGTCGCCGGGACCCATCCTGTGGCTGGCGCCCGTGCAAGCAGATCGACGGTTTGCGGGAATTCGTCCCGCGATGACAACCCCCGAGGACGCGGAACATGACAGACACCATCGGTTTCATCGGCCTTGGGGCCATGGGCGGCGGCATGGCCGCGAACTTGGCGAAGGCCGGCTTCAAGGTCATCGGCGTCGATCTCGACCCGAAGCGCACCGCGGCGCTCGCCGAGAAGGGCGGCACCATCGTCGCCACGCCCGCCGACGCGGCGCGTCAGGCCAAGCGCGTCATCACCATGGTCGAGACCACGGCGCAGACCGAGCAGGTGCTCTACGGCAAGGATGGCCTCTCCGACGCGATGGCCGCCGGTCACGCCATCGCGATGATGTCGACCATCGACCCGATCGCGACGAAGCGCATGCACGACGACCTCAAGTCGAAGGGCATCAGCATGGTCGACGCGCCCGTTTCAGGTGGCGCAGGCCGGGCCGCCGACGGCTCGCTCGCCATCATCTGCGGTGGGGAAAAAGCCGATTTCGAGGGCTGGCTCCCGGCCTTCAAGGCGATGAGCGCCAATCAGTTCCACGTCGGCACCATAGGCCAGGGGCTCGCGCTGAAGCTCGTCAACAACATGCTCATTCAAACGAGCACGGTCGCCATCGCCGAGGCGTTCGTCATGGGCGCCAAGGCCGGCCTCGACCCGAAGGTGATGTACGACGTGATCAAGGTCTCGACCGGCGCCAGCTTCGCGCTCGATTTCCGTGTCCCGCGCTTCTTGTCAGGCGATTTCACGCCGGGCGGTACGGTCGACATCTCCTACAAGGACCAGGAGTTGGAAACGGCCTTCGGCAAGGCGCTCGGCGTGCCGCTGTTCATGGCCAACATCTCGCAGCAGATTTACCAGATGGCGCGCGCCCAAGGCCTCAACAAGCAGGATGGCGCCTCCGTCGTGAAACTCTACGAGCAGATGGCCGGTGTGAAACTCGGTCCCCGCGATTGAACCCAAGAACGACGAGGATGCCCCTATGGCAAAGTCAGAGAAGAGCGAACTCTACAAGAAGGGCGAGAAGGTCCGGCGCGAGCTGCGCGGCGACGAAGCCTACGAGAAGAATATGAAGGAGTATGCGGCGGACCCGCACACCCACAAGTTCATTGAGCTGGCGACCGAGACGGTCTTCGGCGCGCTCTGGGCAAGGCCGACGCTCGACTATAAGACGCGGGCGCTGATCTGCGTCATCACCGACGCCACCATGGGCCGCCACGACGAACTCGACATCCACCTCCGTTTCGCGCTCGGTCAGGGCTGGACCGAGGACGAGCTGGTCGAGGTGCTCCTGCACATGTCCGGCTACGTCGGCGTGCCGCTGATCCGCGAGGCGATCTTCGTCGCCAAGGACGTGTTCGCCGACGAACGAAAGAAGGCGAAGAAGAAGAAGTAGGTTGCTGGCCCGGGCTGGCGCTGCTGCCGTGCCGCCGGCACGGTCGTCGCCAACCTCGCGCGGGAGCGAGACCTCCCGAACCCCAATCCATTCTTTCGCGAGATGGGTTGGGGATGCTCAGGCACGTACTCCTGGCCGGGTGTGGGCGAAAGCCCGCTTGGCGAAACGAAAATGCCCTGCCGCAGTGCAAATGGAGCCCGCCCATGTCCGCCAACGTCCACTACATCGCGAACCGCCTCGACTGGCTCGCCCGCGTCAAGGAGCCGGTGCTCGAGCCCGACCTGCCGATCGTCGATCCGCACCATCATCTTTGGGATCGTCCAGGCTGGCCCTACATGATGCCGGACCTCCTCGCCGACACGAATACCGGTCACAACATCGTATCCACCGTGTTTGTGCAGTGCCGCGCCTTCCACAAGGCCGACGGCCCCGAGGAATTGCGCCCCGTCGGCGAGACGCAGTTCGTGGCTGGCGTCGCCGCCATGAGTGAGAGCGGCCAGTACGGCAAGACGCGCATTTGTGAGGGCATCGTCGGTCACGCCAACATGCTGCTCGGTGCCAAGGTCGAGCCCGTACTTGAGGCGCACGTCAAGGCAGGCAACGGACGCTTCCGTGGCATCCGCCACATCACCGCGTGGGATCCGAACCCCGTCATCATGAACCCGGCCTACACGCCGCCGCGCCACGCGCTCCAGGACAAGACCTTCCAAGAGGGTCTGCGCACGCTCGGCCGGATGGGCCTGACGTTCGACGCCTGGCTCTATCATCCCCAGATCAGCGATGTCACCGCCGCTGCCCGCGCCGTTCCGGAAACGCGGATCGTGCTCGATCATGTCGGCGGCCCGCTCGCCATCGAAGGTTATGCCGGCAAAGGCGACGAGGTCTTCAAGGATTGGTCGGCGGCGATACGTGAGCTTGCGACCTGTCCGAACGTCTACGTCAAGCTCGGCGGCCTTGGCATGCGCATCAATGGCTTCAAGTTCGAGGACGCGGCCGACCCGCCCACGTCCGAAGCCCTCGCCAACGCCTGGAAGCCCTATATCGAGACGTGCGTCGAGGCGTTCGGCGCCAGCCGTTGCATGTTCGAGTCGAACTTTCCGGTCGACAAGGGCTCCTACAGCTACGGCGTCTTCTGGAACGCCTGCAAACTGCTCGCCAAGGGCGCTTCCGCGGATGAGAAGCGCGACCTGTTCGCCGGCACGGCGCAGAGGTTCTATCGCCTGAAGACGAGTTGACTTCCCCGATCTCTCAACAGCGCTGCACCAGAAAGACGCGAGAACCGATCATGACCGCCGAGAAGTCCGCATCCACGTCCCCGATCCTTACCATTGCGGAAGGCAAGGCGACGATCCGCCTGAACCGCCCCGCCGAACACAATCGCCTCGAGCCAGCCGATCTCGAAGCGTTGATGGAGATTTACGACCGCATCGCCAAGGACGTCTCGATCCGGGTGCTCATTATCACGGGCACGGGCAAAAGCTTCTCGTCGGGCTTCCACATCGGCGCACTGAAGGAGCGCAAGGAGGGAAAGCAGAAGGAGTACGATCCGAACGCCTTCGAGAAGATGGTCGACAAGCTCGAGGAGCTACGGGTGCCGACGATCGCGGCCATGAACGGCGGCGTCTACGGTGGCTCGACGGACCTCGCGCTCGCCTGCGACTTCCGCATCGGAGTGGACGCGACGCGTATGTTCATGCCTGCCGCGCGCCTGGGCATCGTTTATTATCAGTCGGGCTTGCGCCGCTACGTCTCGCGCATCGGCTTGAACAACGCCAAGCGCTTGTTCCTGACGGCCGAGCCCGTGGAATCCAAGGAACTCCTGGCGATGGGCTATCTGAGCGAGATCGTGCCTGCCGAACAGCTCATGACACGCGTCGACGCGCTGGCTTCGCAGATCGCCGCCAACGCCCCGCTGGCGCTAGCAATGACCAAGAAGGCCCTCAACGATGTTGCAGCCGGCCGCCTGGACCCTACCTGGCATGAGGAGGCCCGCACGCTCTGTGCCAAATCCGAGGACCACCAGGAAGGCCTCAAGGCCTGGGCAGAGAAGCGCAAGCCAATCTTCTCGGGACGCTGATCCGGCTCTCGAAGCTCGGTGCCGGCCTTATCTGGCCGGCGCCGTGTCGACGAAACCGGCCTCGTCCGATCGCTCCGTTGGCAACCACTTGGCTCCCGCGGGTGGCAGCCCCGGCTCCGGCGCGGTCTGCCGCATTAGGAACTCGAAGCGGTGACGGGCTTCGAGCACGCGTAGCCGTTGTAGCGTCGTCAGGTGCAAGGCAACCCGCAATTCGTCGCCGCTCACTGAGAACGCCTCGACAGCCCAGAAATGCCGCAGCTGCCGCAGGGCCGCGCTGATCTCCTCGCGCGTCAGCTGCAATTGATGCTCGATCCTCGCAAGCGCGACCTGCCGGACATCCGGTACACTCATGTAGCGAACGAGATGACCGGCGAGCTTCATCGTCTCGCGCGAGGCCCACTTCGAATCGCAGACGTCCTTCAGCCAGACCTCGGCGGCAAGCTTGATGTCGCGGCGCTGGAGACCCTCTATGCTTTCGAACCTGACCCGGCGCGCCTCGATCGTATGGTCCTGTTGCACGGCCGACCTCGCTGTCGCAATGATCCGACAGCGAACTTACGTCCAGGCAGGTTAACGGCAAGAAAACGCCTTGCCCGGCGAAACCACCGACGAGCAAGGCTTGGGACCAGATCTATTCTGCGGCTTCGGGAGCCAGTGCAGCCGCCCGCTGGCCCCGGCTTTCCCGCTCGCGGCGCAGCAGATCGGCCACCAGGAACGCGATCTCCAGCGACTGCTCGGCGTTGAGCCGAGGATCGCACAGCGTCTCGTAGCTCTGGCTGAGCTGCTCGTCCACGATCTGAACCGCGCCCCCCGTGCATTCGGTCACGTTCTGTCCAGTCATCTCGAGATGGACGCCACCCGCATGCGTTCCCTCTGCCCGATGGATCGCGAAGAACCGCTCGACTTCCTCGCGAACCCTTTGGAAGGGTCGCGTCTTGTGGCCGGTCGTCGCCGTGATCGTGTTGCCGTGCATCGGGTCGCAGGACCAGACGACTTTACGCCCCTCCTTCTCGACCGCACGGATCAGCGCCGGCAGATGCTTCTCGACCTTGTCGGAGCCGAACCGGCAGATCAGCGTCAGCCGCCCGGCCTCGTTGTCCGGCGAGAGCAGATCGATCAGCCGGATCAGGCCATCCGCCTCGAGAGACGGACCGCACTTGAGGCCGATCGGGTTGGCGACACCGCGGGCGAACTCAACATGAGCGTGATCGGGCTGCCGTGTCCGGTCACCGATCCAGATCATGTGCGCCGAGGTATCGAACCAGCGGCCCGAACCCATCACCTCGTCTCTCCGGGTCATGGCCTGCTCGTAGCCGAGCAGCAAGGCCTCGTGGCTGGTGAAGAAGTCGGTGGTCACCAGCTCGCGCGTATTGGCCTCGTCGATGCCGAGCGCCTTCATGATCTCGAGCGTACGCGCGATTTCGGCAGCCAGCCGCTCGTACTGCACCTCAATTGGCTTGCCCTTCATGAAGTCGAGCGCCCAGCGATTGACGTTCTCGAGGCTCGCGAACCCGCCCTGCAGGAAGGCACGCAGGAAATTCAGTGTCGCTGCGGACTGCCTGTAGGCCTGCAACTGGCGCTGCGGGTCGGGAATGCGCGACTCCGGCGTGAAATCGAAACCGTTGATGATATCGCCACGATAGCTCGGCAGTTCGACACCGTTGAGCTTCTCGACGTTGGACGACCGCGGCTTGGCGAACTGACCGGCGATCCGGCCGACCTTGACCACCGGCATCCCGCCCTGGAACGTCATCACCAGTGCAGATTGCAGGAAGATCCGGAAGTAGTCACGGATGTTGTTCGCCGAGTGTTCCTTGAAGCTCTCGGCGCAGTCGCCACCCTGGAACAGGAAGCTCTGCCCCTCGGCCACTTTGCCGAGCTTGGCCCGCAGCGCGAGTACCTCGTTGGCGAACACCAGCGGCGGGAACTTGGCAAGGCGCGCTTCGACATCGGCCAAAGCGGCGGTGTCTGGATAATCGGGCACCTGGACGATCGGCTTGGATCTCCAGCTTTCGGGTGACCAGGATGCCGGCATGGCGCTCTCCTAACACGATACGCGAAAACGCCCGCTCCTGCACGCGCTGCAGGATCGGACCGCTCCGCATTATGGCATGATGGCGCTTCTATACGCTACCTCGGGCATGTCTGCTATCCGGTTGCGCATAGGATGGACCCGGTCAGCCGCCCGGACGCCGCTAGTGCAGAGACGATCGCGCCTTGCCGCCCCAAACGCAGGCGGGATCAACGCCTCACAGCCTCCAGCTCGATGGCAATGTCGATATCATCGGAGATCAAAGGAGCACCCCGCCCAAGGCCCCACTCGCTCCTGAGCAAGCGCGCCGTTGCCGAGAAACCGGAGACGAACTTGCCGGAGAAGCTCGGGTTTATCAGGCCCAACGGATGCTCTCCGGTGAAATTCCAGGTCACGCTCAACGTGACCGGTCGCGTTGTACCTCTAATCGTCAGATCACCCGTGACGTCTCCGGTTCGCTCCCCGGTCCGGACCACGCTCGTGCTTTGAAACGCGATCGTCGGATGAGCCGCCACGTCGAAAAAATCTGCGCTGCGCAGGAGTCGATCCAAGGCCCCGACGCCGGACGAGATCTTTGAAGGGTCGATTTTCACGTCGACACGCGCGGCCTCCGGCGTGTCCGTATCCAGCTCCAGCGTTCCCTCGATGCCGACGACCCGCGCCGAATGTCGTGAAAGCCCCGCATGGCTCCAGCTCAGGACGATCGTCGAGTGACCTCCGGCGAGCGTGTAAGTCTCGGCCAACGCCCGCGATCCGACCGGCAATCCTCCGGCAAGTGCGAGCGCCGCAAGCACGGTCGTCGTGCGCCTGAGACCGAAGCGCTTCCTCATACCCATCTTGTACCATCCTGCGATCAATTCGGCCGCCGGCTGGGCTCACAGCTGCGCCGACATTCCGCCATCGACTGCGAGGGTTGCCCCGGTGACGAAAGATGCCGCGTCCGACGAGAGGAAGACGACGACAGCAGCAATCTCCTCGGGCCGCCCGAACCGGCGCATCGGCGTCTTGTCGACCAGAGCCTTCGAGAAGGCCGGGATGCGCAAGACCCGCGCCGTCATTGCCGTCTCCACGAAACCGGGACAGACAGCATTCACGCGAATGCCGAAGCCGGCGTACTCGACAGACAGCGCCTTGGTCAATGCGATCACCGCGCCCTTGGTCGTCGAATACGCCACGAGCTGTCGCATGCCGTGCTCGGCAAGAATAGAGGCAACGTTGACGATCGACGCATTGCCCGAGCGCCGAAGCAGCTCGAAACCTTCCCGCGCCAGACGCACGACACCGTCGAGGTTGACCTCACGGATTGTGTTCCAGTCGGCTTCCGAAAGATGCCGGAAGTCGGCGCGCACATTCATTCCCGCATTGTTGACCAGGATGTCGAGCCTGCCGTGAGCAACGTCAACAGCGCGGAGCAGCGCGGCAACGTCCTGGCCCAGCGTCACGTCGACCGCGTGTCCGGTGGCAGCCCCCCCCTCCTCGCAGATCTCGGCTGCGACGCGCGAAGCCGCCACGGCGTCGACCTCGGCAATGTGGACATGCGCACCACTGGAAGCCAGCGCCTTCGCTATGGCACGGCCAAGGCCATTGCCGGCGCCAGACACCAGTGCAACCTGTCCTTCGAGGCATCTCATCACCGATACTCCCGTCGAAGATCGCTGAACTAGCCGCCCTCTCTGATAGCTTCAGGCATCCGGCCCCCCAGCCAGCAAGTCCCCCGAAAACACGAAAACCGCCACCCTTTGTCCGGGTGACGGTCCTTTCGCATCCCTGCCGACATCCCCATTATTTCAGAGGCTCATGCCGCTTGTAGTGGTCCGAATCGTGCGCGTAGTCGTGCCCAACCTTGAACTTCAGACCAACGCGGACAAGGTGCGCGTCGATGTCGACCTTGTGATCGATCGGAGGCAGAAGTGCGCCCTGCGGTAGCTCGAAGCTGCTCTCGAAATTACCATAGAGATATTCTGTGAACAGGATCGCGTGGCGGATGTCGATCTCGGTGCCGACGCTGGCGACGAAGCCAGTCATCGTTTCCGCGGATTTATTGCCGATACCCGGCCGTTGCGCTTCCATCCCGAGGAACCCAACGCCCGCCGATCCGTAGATCAGCCAATCTGGCCGAACGTAGACGCCGAGGCGGCCTCTGACCGTCACGAGCCAGTCCATGCCGTAGTCGGTGAGAAAGGGTGTGTCTCGCACATCACCGAAGCTGCCGTCGACCTCGATGCCAAGCAGCATGCTGCGGTGAAGCGTCAGGTCATATCCAGCCGATACACCACCAGCGAAGCCGTTCGACGATCCGCTCGCGATGGCCGGCAGTGTCTCGTCGATCTCGAGGAAGGTTCCCTGCCCGAAAACGCCGAACTTCACGAGACCGGAGCCGTCGTAGGTTTGCGCATCAGCGGAAGCGATGCCTGTCAGCGCGAGCAAAACCCCTGCCGCAGCATTCAACAGTTTCCGTCCAGCCATGCGATTTCCCCCACGTCAAATCCTTCGATAAATCAAATTGCAGGATTCGCTGATTCGGGAAAGCGCAACGTCGGTCGAACCAGCGACTTCGCCGCTGACGTGGCCGACAATCGACACTTGGAGCAAACCTGGATTGGCGCGCCGTTCAGTGCCGCGGTCAGCCAGCAGGTGGCGTCCACTTCTCGCGCATCGTCACCAATTCCTCCGCCGCGCTCGGGTGCAGCGCCATGGTCCGGTCGAAATCGGCTTTTGTCGCGCCCATGCGCATCGCTATGGCTGCCATCTGCACCATCTCGCCGGCGTCCGGCCCGACGATGTGGCAGCCAAGCACCCGGCCGCCCTTCGCTTCGACGATGAGCTTCATCAGCATCCGCTCCTCGCGGCCGGACAACGTGCCCTTCATGGGCCGGAAACGCGCCTTGTAGATGTCGATCTCGGAGTGGGCCGCGCGTGCCTCGGCCTCGGTCATCCCAACCGTGCCCACTTCCGGCGTCGAGAACACGGCGGTGGGGATCATCTCGTAGTCCGTAGACCACGGCCTGCCGCCATAGAGGCTGTCGGCGAAGGCGTGCCCCTCGCGGATCGCCACGGGCGTCAGTGCGACGCGGTCTGTGACGTCACCGACGGCATAGATGCTCTCGATGTTCGTGCGCGAGTGCCCGTCGACCTTGATCGCGCCGTTCCGGGTCGTTTCCACGCCCGCAGCCTCAAGACCCAAGCCGGCCGTGTTCGGGGTGCGGCCGATCGCGAACATGATCGCGTCGGCCTCGAGGCGACCGCCACCGGTCACATGGCCGACGAGCCCCGTGCCCGATTTGCCGATCCGCGTGAAAACCTTCTCGGTGACGATCCGGATGCCGCGGCGCGGCAGTTCCTCCATCAGCGCGTCCCGGACATCCTCGTCGAAGCCGCGCAGGATCTTGGGGCCCCGGTAGATGAGGGTCGTCTCCGCGCCGAGACCGGCGAAGATTCCGGCGAATTCGACCGCGATGTAGCCGCCACCCGCGACGATGACTCTCTTGGGCATCTCCTTCAGTTGGAACGCCTCGTTCGAGGTAATGACGTGCTCGCACCCCTCGAGTTCGTTATCGAGGTTTGGCCAACCGCCGGTCGCAACGAGAATCGTCTTTGCGCGTACGGTTTTATGCGGTTTGGCGAGACGCACAATGTGAGGGCCTTCGAGCACCGCGCGACTTTCGAAGATCGTGACGCCGGCCCGCTCGAGATTCCGCTTGTAGATGCCTTCGAGGCGACCGATCTCGGCATCCTTGTTGGCGATCAGGGTCGCCCAGTCGAACTGCCGCTCTCCCACGGTCCACCCGAAGCCAGCGGCATCTTCGAAGTCGTCCTGGAAGCGGCTCGCATAGACCAACAGCTTCTTTGGCACGCAACCGCGGATGACGCAGGTGCCGCCGAAGCGATACTCCTCGGCAATCGCCACTTTGGCGCCATGCGTAGCCGCGATGCGCGCCGCTCGGACGCCACCGGAGCCGGCTCCGATGACGAAGAGGTCATAATCGAAATGCGTCATGCCGTGCTCCCGCGCGGCCTCGACGGCGGTGCGCCGTGGCCCTTTTGTGGATTCGATCGAGACGTTGATACCTCAAGTCGCTCGGATCGGCACCTGGACGCAGGGTGTGCACGCTTCACATGCCCCTGAAATTCACCCGGCGCTCAAGAAGCGCCGTTCGCCGGGGCGTGTCACGTCTCGTAGTCGGGAGCACGCAATGTGACGACACCATTCGCGTCTGCCACGAACGCCGTATCTGCGATGCCGAGGAACAGCCCCGTCTCGACGACACCTGGTGCCGACTTAAGCAAATCGTGCAGTATGTCCGGATCATCGATGCGCCCGAGTGCACAGTCGAGGATGTAGTTGCCGTTGTCCGTGATGAACGCCTCTCCACCCGCCAGGCGTCGCAGAGTGACCGCCCCTGAGCAACCGGCCTCCTCGAGGCACGAGTGCACCCAATCCTCGGTCGACCGCCAACCGAAGCGCACGATCTCGACCGGGAGCGGAAACGCCCCGAGCCGCGGCACACGCTTCGAAAGGTCGGCAATGACCACCATCCGGTCCGAGGCCATTGCCACGATCTTCTCGCGCAACAGCGCCCCGCCGCCGCCCTTGATGAGAGCGAGATCGTCCGTCAGCTCGTCGGCACCATCGACGGTGAGATCCAGTTCCGGAGTTTCGTCGAGAGTCGTCAGCCGGATGCCGAGGCTTTCCGCCTGCACACGCGTCACGTTGGACGTCGGCACGCAGATCACATCGAGCCCCGCCTTAACTTTTGCGCCGAGCAGGTCTACGAAGTGCCGCGCCGTAGAGCCCGTGCCGAGCCCCAGCCGCATGCCCGGCTCCACCAGCTCGATAGCCTTCAGCGCGGCCTGGCGCTTCATCTCGTCGGGGCTCATTGCTCACAACCCGCCCATCAGCATGTACTTCAACTCGACGAAGCCATCGATGCCGTGGGCGGAGCCTTCGCGGCCGAGGCCCGATTCCTTCACGCCGCCGAACGGCGCCAGTTCGGTCGAGATGATGCCCTCGTTGATGCCGACCATGCCATATTCGAGGCCCTCGGCGACCCGCCACACGCGCCCGATGTCGCGGGCGTAGAAATAGCAGGCGAGGCCGAACTCGGTCTCGTTGGCCATCCGGATGCCTTCCTCCTCGGTCTTGAATTTGAAGACCGGGGCGACTGGCCCGAATGTCTCTTCCCTTGCGCACTTCATGTCGGGCGTCACGTTGGCGAGCACCGTCGGTTCGAAGAACGTGCCGCCCAGCGCATGGCGCTTGCCGCCGGTCACGATCTTCGCGCCCTTCGAAACTGCGTCCTGGATATGCTCCTCGACCTTGTCGATGGCGGCCGGGTTGATCAGTGGCCCCTGTGCCACCCCGGCCTCGACGCCGTTACCGACCTTCATGGCGGCAGCCGTCTTGGCAAGCTTCTGGACGAACTCGTCGTAGACGCCCTCTTGCACCAGGAACCGGTTGGCGCACACACACGTCTGCCCGGCATTCCGGTACTTGGACGCCATGGCGCCCTCGATCGCCTTGTCGATGTCGGCATCGTCGAACACGAGGAACGGCGCGTTGCCGCCGAGCTCCAATTCCACCTTCTTGATGGTGGAGGCCGACTGGGCCATCAACACCTTGCCGATCTCGGTCGAACCGGTGAACGTGATGCCACGCACCTTCGGCGACGTCGTCAGCTCCTTGCCGATCTCGGCCGACTTCCCGGTGATCACGTTGAACACGCCCGGCGGAATGCCAGCCTGGCGGGCCAGTTCTGCCAAGGCGAGCGCCGTAAGCGGCGTCTCGGTTGCGGGCTTTACCACGACCGTGCAGCCTGCGGCCAGCGCCGGCGACACCTTCCGCGTGATCATGGCGTGCGGGAAGTTCCAGGGCGTAATGGCGCCGATGACACCGAGCGGCTGCTTGATGACGATGATGCGGCTGCCCTGCTTGAAGGTCGGGATCGTCTCGCCGTAGATGCGCTTTGCCTCCTCGGCATAGAACTCGGTGAACGACGCACCGTAGATGATCTCGCCACGCGCCTCTGCCAGGGGCTTGCCTTGTTCGCTGGTCAACAGCAGTGCCAGCTCGTCGGCATGCGCCACTTGCAGGTCGAACCACTTCCTGAGGATTACTGAGCGCTCTTTCGCCAGCAAGCGGCTCCAGGGCCCGAACGCCTTTTCGGCTGCGTCGATCGCCTGCTTCGTCTCTGCTGTGCCGAGACGCGGCACCTTGGCGATCTCTTCGCCTGTCGCCGGGTTCGTCACCGGGATCTCTGGCGTGCCGACCCATTGACCGTCGATGAAGCACTGGGTCTTCAGAAGGGTGATGACCTTTTTGTCCATGGGGGTCTCCAGCTGACCAAACGCGGGCGCAGGCGAGGCGCCGCTCGCGACGCCCCGCAATGTCACCTACACGTAGGCCCACCCGCCAAGCCACGCAAGACGACGCAGTCCGGCAAGTGTTCGGAGTCAGAACCGGCAGCGCAGCCCATGCGGCCCGAGCCGGCACCCACGCCGTCCATAACGGCGCCAATGCCCACCCCGGCGATTGCACCACCGATGATGCCTGTGCCAACCCCGGCGAGGGTGCCACGCTCGCACGCAATGCGGTCCGCGCATCCAGCGCCCATGGCGACGCCCATGTACGAGCTGGAGACCCGCGCCCGAAGAACCGATTTTTCCAGGAGTGGCGGTGACAGCAGAAACCGGCGACGCACCGGCCGAGAGGGAGCCGCCCGCAGTCAGGGCGATCACGAAAACGACGGCGATGATGGTTCGTTCGATCATGTCGGATCTCCTGTTTGAGCTTCCGGCGTGTATGTCGCTAACGAACTCTCACAACCGCGGTTCCTCAGAGCCGCGACCGCATCGGCGCAGTTCTCCCTTGCCCTCCGATCCGCATCCGGTCTTCAAGGGGGCGCCAGAAGAGCCCACGCACCGTCATCGACCGGGGAAACATGCGCGACCTCACCATCGTTTTCGATCTCGACGGCACCCTCGTCGAGACGGCGCCGGATCTGATCCGCGCCACCAATCATGTACTCGCACGCGTGGGACTGGAGCCGGTCGCACCGGCGAGCATCCGTCCGTCGATCAGCTTCGGTGGCCGTGCCATGATCGTGCGTGCCCTCGAGGTGCGGGGAGCCAATCACACTGAGGCCGAGATCGATGGCCTACTCGAGCACTTCCTCGCGCACTACGCCGAGAATATTGCCGTCGAGAGCCACCCCTTTCCCGGCCTTGAGGCTGCGCTCGACCGTCTTGCTGCCGAAGGTGCCCGTCTCGCTGTATGCACCAACAAGCGTGAGGGTATGTCGCGCCTGCTCTTGGAGACGCTCGGCCTCGCAGACCGCTTCGCGGCCATAGCCGGACGCGATACGTTCCCTGTCTACAAGCCGCATCCCGATCACCTGACGGGCGCAATCCGTCTCGCCGGTGGTGACCCGAGACATGCCGTGATGATTGGCGATAGCGACACGGACCTGAAAACGGCACGAGCGGCCGGCGTCCCGGTCATAGGCGTGCCATTCGGCTACACCGACATTCCCATGCACGAGCTCGGACCGGACGCACTGATCGAGCACTACGATCATCTTTACGATGCAATCAACCGGATCAGGCCGCCACGAGCATCGCTGAACGTCCTGTAAGCCCCATGTCCCGGTCCAGACACAATCCGGCGTGATACCGGCCTCGCGTGAGCGTTCAACGCATGCGATGAGGAACGGATTGATGATCAAGCGTCTGGCAACGGCAGTGGCGCTGAGCGTTCTGCTGGCCTCCGCGGTCGCGGCGCAGGCACCTGCTCCAATCGAGGGACCAGCGAGGCCGCCAGCTGCCTCGACCGAGTCTCAATCGTCTCAGGGAGGTGCGCCGGCGACCGACGCCACGACGACCGGCTCGGTGCCCGCCCCGGCGGCCGAGGCCGAGGCAGCTCCCTCCACCCCCGAAGCGTGCATCGCCATTGCCGCCGACCTCGGTGTCGCGGCCGAAGAGAAGCCCCTGGCTGACGATAAACTCGATCAGCTCGACGAATTGTTCTCGAAAATGGAGACGCTCTGCGACGCCCAACAGTTCGCCGAAGCCATGGGCGTTGCCAAGGATATCAGGACCATGCTCGACGGGCAGTGATCGCTGTTGCGAGCGACACACTCGAACGCGGATCGACCCGGGACGCCATGCCGGGTCGATAATTTCGGCCCCGACGCGTCGTTATCGGCCGACGGCTTCGGCCAGGTCGCGGCCGAAACGGTCGACCGTTTCGGCCGACGTATCCCATGCGCACATCAGCCGGCAGCCCGTTTCGCCAAGAAACGTATAAAACCGCCAGCCCTTGGCGCGAAGCGCAGCCTGCGCCGGCACCGGGATGTCGGCGAACACGGCATTGGCCTGGACCGGATGCAGGATGCGCACGCCTGTCGCCGTCAGCCGTTCCGCGAGGCGCTTGGCCATGGCGTTCGAATGACGCGCATTCTTGAGCCACACGTCGCCTTCCATGAGCGCGCACCACGGCGCCGCGACGAACCGCATTTTAGAGGCGAGCTGCCCCGTCTGCTTGACTCGCCAGGCGAAAGCGTCGGCCAGTGAAGCATCGAAGAACACCACGGCCTCACCGACCGCGAGCCCGTTCTTAGTCGCCCCGAACGAGAGCACATCCACACCCGACCGCCACGTGAGATCGGCCGGCCGGCCGCCGAGGTTCGCCAGCGCATTGGCAAAACGAGCACCGTCCATATGCACCTTGAGTCCGAAGCGGCGCGCCACCGAGGTCAGCGTCCGGATCTCGTCCACCGAATAGACCGTGCCGACCTCGGTCGATTGCGTCAGCGACAGTGCCCGTGCCTTGACATGGTGGAAACCCTCGTAGCGTTTGGCGAGTGCCTCGACCGCATCTGGTGTGAGCTTACCGTCCGGCGTGTCGGCAACGAGCAGCTTGGCGCCACCCGTAAAGAATTCGGGGGCTGCCGCCTCGTCCGTCTCGATGTGACAGAGCGCATGACACAGCGTCGCCTCGAACGGCCGGCAGAGCGCGGCGAGCGCCAGCGCATTCGCCGCCGTTCCGTTGAAAACCAGGAAGGTCTCACAAGCCTCGTTCTCGAACAGCGCGCGCATGCGCGCCGTGAGTTCGTTCGTCCAGCGGTCGTCGCCATAGGAAGCTTCGTGCCCAGTATTGGCACTGATCAAGGCAGCCATCGCCTCAGGGCAGATGCCGGCCTGATTGTCGGACGCGAACTGCTGCATTGCAGTAACTCCTGAGACGTTGCGCCGGCTGAAAGGCTACGTCTGCGTTGGGCTCGCCGCAGCCGGCCCTCCGCCCGGACGGTGGTAGGGCACGAAACGACGCATCAGCGCAATCGTCGCCGGCAGGATGATGAGCTGGCCGATCAGCGAGGCAAAAAGACACAAACCCGCCAGCCGTCCGAACAGCCGCAGTGACGGCAGATCCGAAAGGATCGTCACCCCAAGGCCTAGCGCCAGCACGATCGTCGTCAGCACGATGACTGGGCCGATATGGTGCACGGTGCGCACCAACGCCTCGTGCGTATCGCGAACACCGGGCCGCGATTCTTCGAGGCGGAAGCGATTCAGGAAATGAATGGTCGAATCGATGGCCAGCGCGAACGCCACGGTAATTGCGATGATCGAGGCGAACTGCAGCCCTTCTCCCGACCAATGCAGAATCGCACCGGTGACGAAGATAGGAAACAGCGACGGCAGTACGCTCGTCACGCCGGCCACGAGTGAGCGGAGCGCCAGCCCTAGGAAAACGAAGATGACGAACATGTCGCCGACGAGGCCCCAATTGAGCTCGCCGATCAGGCGCGCCGAGTTGCGCGCCGCGATCGCCGGCAGTCCGGTCACCGAGATTTCGTACCCGGGGTGCAGCTTGCGCACGTCGTCGAGCGCGCGGTCCACCCGCTCGACCACCGGTAGGATCTCGCTTGCATCGACATCGGGAAGGCGCCCTGTCACCAGCACGGCCTTTTCGCCTTCCGCGATAAACCGGCGTACGAGATGTTCGGGCAGAACCTTGACGTAGCTCTTCACCGTCTCGATGCGTGTGTCACCGGCGTCGGCAAGCCAGCGGCGCAAGCTGTCCAATGACCAGACGTTTCCGAGACCTGCGGTTTTCTCCAGCACCACATGGGCGGCGGCGATCACGTCGAGAGTGGAGGTGTCGTAGAGGTCGGCCGGCCCGTTCCAGCGGATCATCACATGCACCGGGTTGGCCCCGGTGAGCTTCTGGTCGAGACGCCCTGTTGCAGCGAGAGCCTGCTCCTTGTCCGGCACCTGATCGGCGAGTCGATATTGCGGCACCAGCTGCGTATAGGCGTGGCCCGTGATCGCGACGGCTGCAATCGAGACCAGCGACCAGATCAGCGGGGCGCGCAGAACGATGCGAACGACGCCCTCGGTGACCCGTCCCAGAATGCCGATCCCCCCGTCCGTATTGGGTTCGGCATCTGCCACTGGAGCCGGTTCGCGCCGAATCAGCAGAGCGGCAAGCGTCGGCACCACGACGGCCACGGCCACGTATGAAATGCCCACGGCCAGAAGGGAGGCCGTCCCGAACGTGCGGATCAGTGCACTATCGGCGAACGAGAATGAGAGTAGCGCTAAGCCGGCATTCATGGCCGTCAGCAGACAGGCAGGCGCCACTTCGAGAATCGCATTCCGGGCCGCCGTCACCCGATCGACACCGGCCATGATGTCCCGCCGGATGGCGAAAACCAGATGCATCGAATCCGAGAAGCCGGAGACCAGGATCAGCGGCGTTATGACGTTGATGAACAAATTCAGCCGGTAATCGAGGCCACCGACGACGCCGAGCGTCCAAAGGATTGCGATCGAGGGTCCCGCAACGGCGATCAGCGTCAACGAGATACGTCGGAAAAACAAATAGGCGATCCCGGCACCGAGCAGGAACCCGAGACCATTGTAGATGAGGCGGTCCCGCTCGACGGCATTGCGGATCTCGAGCTGCATCACCGGCGCACCGGTCAGCTGCACCGTGAGACCTGATCCGGCCAGCGCCTTCTCGGCCGTCTCGCGGATACCACCGATTACGGCAGCGGCACCCTGCGAATCGACATGGGTCCTGTCGAGCGAGATCACGGCCAGCGCAAGCGTGCCGTCGTTCGACAGGAACTTGCCCGAGACGATCTCGTTCGTCCGCAGCTTCGCGATCATCGCATCGTAGGCGGGCCCTTCGGGCAGTTCGTCGGGCACGACCGGCGGTGCATAGCCTGTCGCGTCGGGCTTGCCCCGTGCCGAGAGCATCGAGACGAGCCCGTTGACGCCGTCGGCGAGTTGCAGGTCGACCATGGCGCCGTTGACGACCTTGAGCGTGTCGCGCTTGAGAAGATCGCGCCCCTCGATCACCACCAACACGTCGTACTCGCTCGACGGGAAACGCCGATCGATTTCCTCGTACTGACGAAATTCCGGCGTATCGGTCCGAAACAGCTCCGACAAACTGTCGTCGACCTTCAGCCGCATGACCCCCATTACAGCCAGCACCGAGAGCACGACGATGAGGATGGCCGAAAGCCATGGCGCCTTGAGCGCCACCAGCCCGAGCCTCTCGAGTCCGAACGTGAAGGCGAATGAGCGCCTCGGCTCGCCAGCCTCCGCCATGGATCCCCCGACCGCCGATCCTCGGCCTAAGGCCGATGGACATCACACGCTGCTTCCTCGTCCCGGAACACCACCGGGACTCGACTCGCCGCGGCGGACACTGCAACGGAGGCCGTGTGATCGCAAGTGGCGTGGCCGCGCACCCCGATGCTCAGAAGGCGGCATATTTATCGTGGTTCAGGGCCAGTCTCGGCGCGCCCCCATCAATCCTGGCGATTGGTGCGCTCTCGACGCGCCGCCCCGCCTGCCGTATCTCCTAACCCACGATAAACTCGATGGAGCTGCCTTTGGCCGATAAATCGCTCGATGCGCGCCAGCTCAACTGCCCACTGCCGATCCTGAAGGCGACCAAGGCCCTGAAAGAGGTCGCCGTCGGTGGCACGCTCGAGGTTTTGGCCACCGATCCCGGCTCGGCCGGCGATTTCGAGGCCTTCTGTCGTGTCGGCCGCCATGAGATGCTGGAGGAGAGCCACACCGACGGCGTCTTCCGCTTTCTCATCCGGCGGGGACGGTGAGTTCCCCAATCACCCGTTGAAGTTGGGCTTGCGCTTCGCGAGGAACGCCGAGACCCCCTCGGCGAACTCGGCCGAGCCGAACGCGACGCCTTGTGCGATGGCCTCGCGCTCGAGGAAATCCTCGACGCTCGCTTCGTAGGCCCGCTTCATCATGACCTTCGACATGCTGAGCATTGCGACGGGCCCCGAAGCCAGTTCCTCCGCGGCTGTCATCACCTCGTCCATGAGCTTCTCAGGCGCCACGCAACGGTTGGCGAGACCGATCTGCACGGCTTCTGCAGCCGTGTAGCGCCGGTTCAGCAGGATCATCTCCTTCGCACGAAGGCTGCCGATGGCCCACGGCAGCGTCTGTAGGACACCCAGATCGGGCAGCGCACCGAGCTTCGAGTAGCCACTCATGAAGTAGGCGTTCTCGGAGGCGATGACGATGTCGGCGAGCAGAGCGAGCGCCAGGCCACCACCGACTGCGGCGCCGTTGACGGCTGCGATCACCGGCTTGTCGGCATCGAGCAGCGCTTGCGACCACGTGTGCACCGCCTGCATCCGCTTCCTGACGGCCGGCGCTTTCCGGCCCTCGGGGTCCTGCATCGCCCGAATGTCGCCACCGGCACAAAATGCCTTTCCGGTGCCCGTGATGACGATTGCCCGCACGGCTTGATCTGCCAGCACCCGCGGAACGCTCTCCTGCATGCCAGCCTTCACCGCCGGCGAGAGCGCGTTCAAGCACGATGGATCGTCCAACCTGAGCACCGCCACGGCCCCATGCCGCTCGACTTTCACCGCTGCCATCTGGCGTTCTCCTGTTGCCGCGTTCCCGTGATTAACCTCTATTCTGTCCGGCGGCGGCCCCATCTGTCGAGGGCGGCGAGCGAGGCATGGCATCTGGCGGCAGGGCAGCGTATATATCCGTCGAAGCAACAAAAAACGCGATCATGACCGACACACCCGACATTCTCGCCCGCATCACGCGCTACAAGCTCGAGGAAATTGCGCGCGCAAAATCCGAGCGTCCACCGGCTGCTATCGAGGAAGCCGCCCGCCGCGCGCCTCCTGTGCGTCCCTTCGCCGGTGCACTCGAGACGCGTATGCGCGAGGGCTTCGCATTGATTGCCGAGATCAAGAAGGCGAGCCCGTCGAAAGGCCTGATCCGTGCCGATTTCGATCCTCCCCGCCTCGCCGAAGCCTATGAGAAGGGCGGCGCCGCGTGCCTGTCGGTTCTGACCGACGCGCCGTCGTTCCAGGGTGCTCCAGCGTTTCTAGAAGCGGCCCGGCGCGCGACGAGACTGCCGGTACTGCGCAAGGACTTCATGATCGACACCTATCAGGTGGCAGAGGCGCGCGCTTGGGGCGCCGACTGCATCCTGATCATCCTCGCTCAGGTCGACGACGACATGGCCCTGAGCCTGGCCGGCGCTGCCCGCTCGTATGGCATGGATGCCATAGCGGAGGTCCATGACGAGGCCGAACTCGAGCGCGCGCTCCGCCTGCCGTGTCGCCTCATCGGCATCAACAACCGCAACCTGCGGACCTTCGAGACGACGCTGGCCACCACCGAGCGCTTGGCCCCCTTGGTCCCGAAAGATCGGATCGTTGTCGGCGAGAGTGGGATATCGAGCCACGCCGATCTCGAGCGCCTCGCCAAGTGCGGTGTTCGAACCTTCCTGGTCGGCGAAAGCCTGATGCGCCAGGATGACGTCGCCCTCGCGACGCGAAGCCTGCTGACGGGCACGCGACCGGCGGTGCCTTGATCAACTGCGGCAAGCAAGCCGTCAACGCGCCCTATGCAGCGAATGGACACAAGTGCAAGGATCAGAGCCGGCCGCCACCGGGCGGTTGGCCGATCGATTGGATGAGGCGAGCGACGCGACCATGACCGAACTCACCCACCTGAACGAGAAGGGCGAGGCGCGCATGGTCGACGTCTCGGAGAAGGGCATCACCCAGCGCACAGCTCGTGCAGAGGGTTTCGTTGCGATGGCGCCCGACACCTTGGCGCTCGTCGAAAAAGGAGAGGCCAAGAAAGGCGATGTTCTCGCCACCGCTCGCATCGCCGGCATCATGGCGGCTAAGCGCACACACGAACTCATCCCCCTCTGCCATCCGTTGTTGCTGACCAAGGTCGCCGTCGATCTGTCGCCGAGCACCGCCCCCTGCGGGATTGCTGTAGAGGCCGAGGTCCGCGTGAAGGGCCAGACCGGCGTCGAGATGGAGGCCCTGACGGCCGTCTCGGTTGCCTGCCTGACGGTCTACGACATGCTCAAGGCCGCGGACAAAGGCATGACGATCGGCCCGGTCCGGCTCCTCGAGAAGACGGGAGGGCGTTCAGGCGTCTGGCGCGCCACGGATGCCAAATCCGGCCCCGCGGCGGAGTGAGCCCCATGTCGTCGCCCGCTCTTACCGTTGAAGAAGCACTCGCACGTATCCTGGCTGGCGCCACACCTATTGCAGACGCCCAGCGCCGCGACCTCCTGGCTGCCCACGGCCAAGTCCTCGTCGAGCCGCTCGCCGCACAGTTGACCCAGCCCCCGTTCAACGCCTCCGCCATGGATGGCTACGCCGTTCGCGCGGTCGATGTGGCTAAGCTGCCGGCCACGCTCGATGTCATTGGCGAAGCCGCTGCCGGTCGCGCCCACAACGGGGAGGTCACCAGGGGCCAGGCGGTTCGCATCTTCACCGGGGCGCCTATTCCTGCCGGCGCCGATGCCATCGTCATCCAGGAGAACACCGTCCGCGACGGCAATCGCGTGACCGTTCGCGAAGGCACCACCGATCTCGAGCACATCCGCCCACGTGGCGGCGACTTCGGGACTGGTGAGAGCTTGATTCCCGCCGGCCGTAAGCTCACTGCCCGGGATATCGTTCTGGCGGCCGCCATGGGCCATGCCGCGCTCCCCGTCCGTCGCCCGCCGCTGGTCGCAATCCTGGCGACCGGTGACGAGTTGGTCCTGCCGGGCATCCCCCCCGGTCCGTCGCAGATCGTCTGCTCGAACACCTTCGGCATAGCCGGCATGGTCCGCGCCGCGGGCGCAACGCCACGGCTCCTCGGGATCGCGCGCGACACCGCCGAGAGCCTCGCCGAGCACCTCGACCGCGCAGCAGGTGCCGATATCGTCGTCACGGTCGGCGGCGCCAGTGTCGGCGACCACGATCTCGTTGGGCCCGTGCTCAAGTCGCGCGGTATGGCGCTCGATTTCTGGAAGATTGCCATGCGCCCTGGCAAGCCGCTGATGTACGGGCGACTCGGCGCCCAGCACGTCCTCGGTCTTCCCGGCAATCCGGTTTCCTCGCTTGTTTGCACCCGCCTTTTCGTGATGCCGCTCGTTCGTGCGCTTCTCGGCCTCGAACCCGAGCCCTACCGCACGATCGAGGCCCGCACGACCGTCCCTCTCGCCGCCAACGGGCCCCGGGCCCACTATATGCGCGCCAAGTCCCGACGGACCGGGGACGGCACGTTGCAGGTGACGCCGGTGTCGAACCAGGACTCGTCTCTGATGCGCCCACTGGCCGACGCTGACTGCCTCATCGTCCGGCCGATCGGGGCACCGGCCCTTCCCGCGGGAGCCCTCGTCCCGACCGTCGATTTGGATTTCTGATCAGCGCGCGGCCGCGCCGGGCCCCCCGTCGAGTTCAAGTTTGCGCTTGCGGAACAGTTCGCGAACCGCTAGCGTGTTCCCTGTTTGTACAAGAAGCGCTCGCGTGTGCACGGCGCTCGGTGCCAAGCCAGACCGCGGGGAGAGGGCCATGCTGACGTCGAAACAGAAAGACCTGCTGCTTTACATTCACAAGTGCGTGCAGGAGACGGGTGTACCGCCCTCGTTCGACGAGATGAAGGCCGCGTTGGACCTGCGTTCGAAATCTGGCATTCACCGGTTGATCACAGCTCTCGAGGAGCGCGGCTTTGTGCGCCGGCTGCCGCATCGCGCTCGCGCACTTGAGATCATCAAATTGCCGGAAGCCCTCAGCGACGGTGGCAGTAAGCGGCCCGGCTTTACACCGAGTGTCATCCAAGGCGGCGGAGCACGGCCGGAGGCCCCGCGCTTGGGCAATCCGATCGCCTCAGCCGAGATCAGTGGCACAACGGTGCCACTCATGGGTCGTATCGCTGCCGGTGTTCCGATCAGCGCCATCCAAACACACAGCAACGACATTTTCTGCCCGCCCGACATGCTCGGCAACGGCGAGCATTTCGCTCTCGAAGTCCGCGGCGATTCGATGATCGAGGCCGGCATTCACGACGGCGACATCGTCATCATCAAGCGCACCCAGAATGCCGAAAGCGGCGATATCGTCGTGGCCCTCGTGGAAGAAGAAGAAGCGACACTGAAGCGCTTGCGTAAGCGCGGTTCGGCGATCGCCCTGGAAGCAGCCAACCCAGCATACGAAACCCGTATCTTCGGGCCCGATCAAGTCAGCATTCAGGGCCGCCTCGTCGGCCTGATGCGCCGCTACTGAGCGGGTCTAGAGCGTCGAGCCCATTGGCAGGGTCGCGCTTGGGCGAATCGATGGGCTGAGCGTGTGCCGAGTGGAATGGCTCGGCGATCAGCATCTGGGATCGGTCGCGTGTTCGTTACCGTCAGCCGTCAGTCGCGGAGCGTCCAAGGCCTCCGTCCACGCCATTGTCCAACTGTCAGAATCTGCGCTTCGACGGCGGGCGGCGTGCCGCTGCCATCATGGCGGTGAGACGGGCCATTCCCATGAGCCCTGCGCCGTTCGTCGGCTGGCATCTCACCGTTCGGCCGAGTGTGGCTCGCTCTGAGGTAGACGACATGCGTCCCTTCTCTTGCAGCGGCTTCCCTCGTTATCAACCGCACCCGCGCGTTGCCCGCGCAGATTGGGGCGCCGCGTCCGAGCCACACGACCAGGTGCGCTCTTGCGCAATCCTCCCCAAGCGCAGCTGCATGGCGAGGAATGGCAACCTCGATCCCCCGCACCACGACATGGCAACCCACGGCGTCGCATGAGATCACCTGCCCCGCTCCGACCTCGCGGACCGGGCGTCGATCCCCTTCGTGCTCAAGCCACCGTTCGAGCTCGAATGACGAACGCCTCGCGCCGATGACGGCGAGCTGCCCGTCGCTACCGCGAACCCCGACCAGCGTGCCTCCCCCTCCGACCATGACGTCCGGGGGCTCCAGCCATGGCGCGATCACGATCCCGACCGCGATCGGTATCAACCCCGCAAGTCGCAAACGGCCGCCCCACAAGCAGAGCCAGATCCCGCCGCAGATCATCAGCGCGAAACCCGCCGGACGAATGGCCGGAACCAGCGTCACGGCACCCGGCATAGCCGCGACGCGCGTAGCCACCCACGACATTCCCTCGATGCCCAGGCCCATCGCCTTCAAGGGCCAACCGTCCAGGCCAAATGGCATGGCGAGCAGGGTGGCGAGCGCTGCCGGCATCACCAGCAGATTGCAGATCGGCACTGCGACGAGATTGGCAAGAACGGCGAGCTGCGTGCTCTTGTGGAAGTGGTAGACGGCAAAAGGCGCCACCGCGACCGTCGCGATCAGCGTCGTGAGCGTGATGGTGCCGATGAACGCCGTCGCGGTCGACAGAATGCCAGGCTCTCGGCGCTCGGTCGTGGCTCGCGACCGCCGCCACGCCTGCCACGCCTCGACCCCAGCGATCAGGGATACGACGGCGGCAAACGACATCTGGAAGCCGACGTCGATCACGCTCTCCGGCGCAGCCAACAGGATGACGAGGGCCGCCAACGCGACGTTGCGTAATGCCAGCGCCGGCCGATCCAGCAGGATCGCTACGAACATCACCGCCAGCATGATCGCGGAGCGCACGGCCGGTGGCGATCCTCCCGAGATCAGGAGATAGCCACCCGTGCCGAGGAGGCCCGCAACGGCTGCCCACTTCTTGATCTCGAATTGCAGCGCGAGGATCGGAAACAAGGAGAACAGAAGACGGGACGAAAAGTACACCGCCCCCGCGAAGATCGACATATGAAGACCGGAGATCGACAGAATGTGAAAAATGCCACTGTCCCGATAGGCTTGGTTGGTCGCCTCCGAGATTCCGCCCCGCTCGCCAGTGATCAGAGCCGCGGCGATGGCGCCGGTCTCGCCGGGCAGCGCAGCCGTGATGCGCCGACTGATGCCTTGCCGCAATCGCTCGACCGGCCCCCACATCCGGAGCTTCAGCGGCATGGACTCTGCGTTACTCGTCGGCTCGGGCCGAGCCCGCGCCGAGCCGACTGCACCGAGCCCCTGGAACCACGCCGCACGCGCGAAGTCGTAGGCACCGGGAAGGGCAGGTCCCGCAGGCGGCAGCAGGCTCGCCCGCACCGAGATAGCGTCGCCAGGCGTCAATGAGGGTTGGCCTGCAGGTATGCGAATCCTGACGCGGCGTGGCGTCGCCTCTGTCGCCAGACCTTCGATCGAAAGGGTTCGCACCACGATCCGCTCACCGGCCGCGGCGCGCGGCTCGACCAACTCGACCCATCCGGTGATTGCGGCCGACCTCAGCTCTCGCTCGAGAACCGGACCAGCGGCAAGGTCGCTCGAGACCTTCCCCATCGCCAAGCCCACCGTCAGGCTTGCAAGTCCGCCTCCGATGACGAGACTCGCCAGTCCACGCCGCCAGAGCCCCACAAGGGCCAAGCTAAGGCTGGCGGTCAACAGGCACGCGAAGAGCGAAGGCTCTTCCGGCGAGGCGAAGTAAAGGACGACACCTGCGCCGTACAACACGGGTAGCCAATAGAAGAAGCGGTCCTGTTCCGCCGCCACCTCGGCGCCGAGCCAGCGCACAAGCCTGCCCACGTGCCATCCCCCGCCACCCGCGCCTCGCGCACTGACCGGAGACTACAACCGAACTATACCGGGCCGCTATATGCGGGCAGCGGATGATCGGCCGAATGAGAGTACGATCAGCGCTTGGCTCCGCCAGCAGGAGGCTTCGCCCCAGAAACCTTGGCACCAGAAACCTTCGCCCACGTATCCCTCAGTCCCACGGTTCGGTTGAACACGAGCTTGCCGGGAGCCGAATCCGGGTCGCGGTGGAAATAACCGAGCCGCTCGAACTGAACAGGCGCACTCGCATTGTCGGCCGCGATCGCCGGCTCGAGCTTGGCTCCGGCCACAACATCGAGCGATTGCGGATTTACCTCGCTTGCGAGGTCGGCAGCGTCGGGATCAGCGCTCGAGAACAGATGGTCGTAAAGGCGAACCTCGGCATCGACGGCGGCTGCCGCCGAAACCCAATGCAGCGTCGCCTGTACTTTGCGCCCGTCGGGCGGCGTATTGCCGCCGCGCGTCTCGGGATCGTATGTGCAGCGCAACTCGACGATCTCGCCGCTCGCGTCTTTGATCACGTTCGTGCAGGTGACGAAGTAGGCGTAGCGAAGGCGGACCTCCTTGCCGGGCGAAAGACGGAAGAATTTCTTGGGCGGGTTCTCCATGAAATCTTCGCGGTCAATGTAGATTTCCCGCCCGAATGGCACTTTGCGCGAGCCTGCCGCCGGATCGTCGGGATGGTTGACGGCGTCCATCTCCTCGGTCTGGCCTTCAGGGTAGTTCTCGATGACCAGCTTCAGCGGCTTCAGCACCGCCATACGCCGCTGTGCTGTCTTGTTCAGAACTTCACGCACGGAGAATTCGAACATGCCGTAGTCGACCACGCTGTTCGCCTTCGCCACACCGACACGCTTCACGAAATCGCGGATCGCCTCCGGAGGCACCCCCCGGCGCCGCATCCCGGCGAGCGTCGGCATGCGCGGATCGTCCCAGCCGGCGACGTGCCCGCCTCGAACGAGTTCCGTCAGCACCCGCTTCGAGAGCACTGTATGGGTCACGTTCAGGCGCGCGAATTCGTACTGGCGCGGCCGCGACGGCACCGGCAGGTTCTCGAGGAACCAGTCGTAGAGCGGCCGGTGATCCTCGAACTCGAGTGTGCACAAGGAATGTGTGACGCCCTCGATCGCGTCCGACTGGCCATGCGCGTAATCGTAGCTCGGGTAGATGCACCACGACTTGCCCGTGCGTGGGTGCTCCGCATGCAAAATCCGGTAGAGCACCGGATCGCGCAGATTGATGTTGCCCGACGCCATGTCGATCTTGGCGCGCAGCACCCGTGCGCCGTTCGGGAACTCCCCCGCCCGCATCCGCTGAAAGAGATCGAGGCTTTCGCCGATCGGCCGGTCGCGGTAGGGGCTGTTTGTGCCGGGCTCCGTCAGCGTTCCGCGCGCGTGCCTCATCTCCGCCTGGCTCTGATCGTCGATGTAGGCCTTGCCCGTCTTGATCAGATGCACCGCCCAATCATAGAGCTGCTCGAAATAGTCCGACGCATGATAGTAGTGCGTGCCCCAACTGAACCCCAGCCACTCGACATCGCGCTTGATGGCATCGATGTAGACCTGCTCCTCTTTGGTCGGGTTCGTATCGTCCATGCGCAGATGGCAGCGCCCGCCGAACTCTTCCGCGATGCCGAAGTTGAGACAGATCGACTTGGCATGCCCCATATGCAGGAAGCCGTTCGGCTCCGGGGGAAATCGCGTGACGATCGTCTTTTGGTGCCCCAGGTCGAGATCGGCCTGGACGATGTCGCGGATGAAATCCCGTCCCGCCACTCGCTCTGCCGCCTCGTCTGCCATGATATCCTCGCTGGTGTGCCCGAATTCATCCCGGGCCTGCGTTCGCCCGTAGCAAATTCCCCGTCTCGCGCCAAGCCGACCGGGGGCGCAAAGCGCAAGCAGTCGGTGCTGGAGACCTGTGCTATACGCGCTGCGACATCGATCTGACCAGCACCGAGCGCTTCGCCCATGACCAAGCCTGTCGTCACTCGTTTCGCGCCGTCGCCGACCGGCTACCTGCATATCGGCGGGGCGCGGACGGCGCTGTTCAACTGGCTCTATGCCAAGCACACCGGCGGCACGTTCCTCCTTCGCATCGAGGACACCGACCGCGAACGGTCGACCGAGGCAGCCACGCAGGCCATCATCGACGGGCTCCGCTGGCTGGGCCTTCAGTGGGATGGCGACATCGTGCACCAGTTTGCGCGCGCCGCGCGTCATGCCGAGGTCGCACGTGAGATGCTGGCCCGCGGCCAAGCCTACAAGTGTTACCTGAGCGCGGACGAACTCAAGGGCATGCAGGATGCGATCGCGGTCGAGCGCGACCTCGCCCGTCAGGAGAAGCGGCCACCGCTCGGGCCCCAAAAGGTCATGAGCCCGTGGCGCGATCGCGATCCGAGTGAGGCGCCGGCCGGCGTGACGCCGACGATCCGCCTCAAGGCCCCGCGCGACGGCCAAACTGTCGTCGAAGATCAGGTCCAGGGGCGTGTCGTCATCCAGAACGACCAGCTTGACGACATGATTATCCTGCGCAGCGACGACACACCCGTCTACAACCTCGCCGTCGTCGTCGATGATCACGACATGGGCGTCACCCACGTCATTCGCGGCAACGATCACCTGAACAATGCCGCACGCCAGACGCTGATCTACAAGGCTATGGGTTGGGACGTGCCGGTATTCGCTCACGTTCCCCTGATCCACGGCCCCGACGGCGCCAAGCTCTCGAAGCGTCACGGTGCGCAGGGTGTCGAGGAATACCGCGCCATGGGCTATCTACCGGCAGCGCTGCGCAATTATCTCGTCCGCCTCGGCTGGAGCCACGGTGACGATGAGATCTTCTCGACGGAGCAGGCGATTGGCTGGTTCGACATCTCGGACGTCAACAAGAGCGCGGCCCGCTTCGACTTCGCCAAGCTCGCCGACTTGAACGGGCACTACATTCGCCAGACCGCACCAGCCGATCTTGCGACTGTGATCCGGGAACTGCTGCCCCATCTCCCCGACGGCGCCGCGAAGGCAGCCCGATTCGAGGCCGTCGGCTGGCAGCGCCTCGAAGCAGCGTTGCCGAGCCTCCGCGAGCGGGCCAAGACACTGCTCGAGCTGATCGATGGCACGGCCTACCTGACCGCCGCGCGCCCACTGGCCCTTGAGCCGAAGGCGGGCGCCCTCCTGGATGACGCCGCGAGAGCAACCCTGGCCGCGATCGCCGATGCTCTCGAGACCGTGGTGGACTGGTCTCCGGCCGCCCTCGAGACCGCAATCCGAAACCTCGCAGATGCGAAAGGCCTCAAACTGGGGCAGGTGGCGCAGCCCATGCGGGCGGCCTTGACGGGGCGCTCGGTGTCGCCGCCCGTGTTCGACGTTCTCGCCGTGCTCGGACGAGACGAGGCATTGGCCCGTATCCGCGACCAGTCAAGTCGTTAACCGGTTTTGCAGCTATTCCGGCGATCGAATCCGGGCAGGCACATTCTGTCCAGACGGTAAAGCATGAGCACATTTTCCGGGCAGGGGCCGCAGGACCTCTTCCCCGCTCGCTGCTGTGCGAGATAAAGTGTGGTAGTGTTGATATGTCCGGACGACCGACCGACGAGCTTTCGCCGGGGTGGGGACTGGTGGCGGGGCGCGCCGAGCGCGCAGCGATCGAAGGAACGACGCGATGAATGCAAAGGACGGCACGGTGAAGTCGGACGCCAGCCGGGCGGCGACGATGATCATCAATAACAAGCAGATCCAGATGCCGGTGCGATCCGGCGCCATCGGGCCCGACGTCATCGACGTGGCGCGCCTTTATCGCGACACCGGCTGTTTCACCTATGACCCTGGCTTCACGTCGACCGCCAATTGCTCATCGAAGATCACCTACATCGACGGCGACGAAGGCGTGCTTCTCTATCGCGGCTATCCGATCGAGCAACTCGCCGAGAACTCGTCGTTCATCGAGGTCTGCTACTTGCTTCTGAATGGCGAGCTGCCGAGCAAGGCAGAACTGGCCGAATTCGACACCACCATCACACGTCATACGATGGTGCACGAGCAGATGACCCGCTTCTTCACGGGCTTCCGCCGCGACGCTCATCCCATGGCCATCATGTGCGGCGTCGTCGGCGCCCTGTCGGCCTTCTATCACGACTCGACCGACATCAATAATCCGACCCACCGCATGATCGCATCGCACCGCATGATCGCGAAGATGCCGACTATCGCGGCGATGGCCTACAAGTACTCGGTCGGCCAGCCGTTCATCTATCCGAGGAACGACCTCGACATGGCGTCGAACTTCCTCCAGATGTGCTTCGCGGTGCCGTGCGAGCCCTACGTGGTCAATCCCACGATCGCCAAGGCGCTAGATCGCATCATGATCCTGCACGCGGACCACGAGCAGAACGCCTCGACGTCGACGGTCCGTCTGGCCGGCTCTTCCGGTGCCAACCCGTTCGCCTGCATCGCCGCCGGCATTGCCAGCCTGTGGGGCCCGTCTCACGGCGGCGCCAACGAGGCCGTGCTGAACATGTTGCAGGAGATCGGCTCGGTCAAAAACGTCAACGAGTTCGTCAAGCGCGTGAAGGACAAGTCCGAAGGCGTTCGCCTGATGGGCTTCGGACATCGCGTCTACAAGAACTACGACCCGCGCGCCAAGATCATGCAGAAGAGCTGCCACGAGGTGCTCGGCTTGCTCGGGATCAAGAACGAACCGCTGCTCGAACTGGCCATGGAACTGGAGCGCATCGCACTTCAGGACGATTACTTCGTCGAGAAGAAGCTCTATCCCAACGTAGACTTCTATTCCGGCATCGTCCTGCGCGCGATCGGCTTCCCGGTCTCCATGTTCACGCCGCTGTTCGCCGTCTCGCGCACCGTCGGCTGGATCTCGCAGTGGAAGGAGATGATCGAGGACCCCGAGCAGAAGATCGGCCGTCCCCGCCAGCTCTATATCGGCGAAGGCCGCCGCGACTACACGGCCGTCGACCGCCGCTGAAACGGCCGAGCCCATCCTCTCGCACACTGTCGCGCCGCTCCCGTGACCGGGGGCGGCGTTTGCATTTGGGGAGCCGGCCGTGGCGTGGAGTAAGCTGAGCCGGTCACGGCGCCCCGCGACCCTGCGGCTGTTGCGACGCCGATGCGTTCCGTTTATCGCGAGAACACATCCTCCGGCCGCCGGCCGAGACGTTCTCAGACGCGCCGAGGGACATGTCCACGCCGCTCGCCATTCTGATCCTCTCCGACGAGCGACCCGGCCATTATCACCTCGCAGAAGGGGTGGCCGCAGCGATCGCCCGACGTCTTCCTGTCGCAGTCAGCCGAATGACCATCGAGCGCCGCAAGCTCGCTCCAGGCCGTCTCCTCGCCTCGGCCTACATGCTCGGCATGCCCCCGTCCGCTCTATTGCGCGCCGGCTATACCATCGCACCGCACCAATTGCCTGCCGCAAACCTCGTCATCTCGGCTGGCGGTGACACGCTCACTGCCAACGCGGCCGCTGCCCGCGTGCTCGGGGCCAGCAACATCTTCTGCGGCACACTGCGCCACCTGCCCGCCGAAGCCTTCGACCTCGTGATTTCGTCCTATGCCCGGCATGCGGGCCTCCCGCACCACCTCGTGACACTGAAGCCCAACGGCATTGATCCCGACAGTCTGCCCCGGCGCGGCGGCCTGCTCGCGTTCGGTCCAGGCCGCCCGCCACGGACGGCCGGCCTTCTGGTCGGAGGACCTTCGGGCCTCTTTGCGTGGCGCGACGACGAGTGGCAACGCCTCGCCGGCTTCCTTTCGGATAGCTTCCGGTCTTGCGGCACCCGCTGGACCGTCTCGACCTCGCGTCGCACACCGGGAGCGGTAGGGGATCTCCTTCAGGCCCTCGCCAGGGAACCGAATGGACCTATCGCCGAACTGATCGACTTCCGCTCCGCTGGCCCGGGTACGCTGCCGCGCCTGTTCGGCGCCGTAGAGGCGATCCTCGCCACCGAGGACTCGAGCACGATGCTCTCCGAAGCCGTCTGCGCCCGTCTGCCGGTCGTCGGAGTGTCGCCCGAGCGGCATGACTTCAAGGAGGAGGAGCGCGAGTACCGTGCACTTCTCATCGCCGAGGGCTGGTGCCGTAGCCTGCCGCTTGCTGCGCTCGCACCCGAAACCTTCCTCACGGCACTCGCAGGCGTCAAGCCGCTCCAGGTCAATCACCTCGACCGCCTGGCTGCCGACCTCGCCGAGCGACTACCGCACATCTTTCGCGACGCGCACTGAGACGGATCGGTCTCCAGCGATCGGCAACGACGGACGAGCTGCCACCACGGGCACCCCGCGCCCAGCCGCATGATCGGGACGCCGCCAACCGCTCCACACGAACGCGGCGACGAACATCACAGCCTGAACGAGAACGATGGTCGGCCCGGTCGCGCCATCGATGTGATAGCTCACAATGGTGCCGATGAAGCTCGCGCCGACGGCAACGAGAAGGGCCACAAGCAACATCGCTTCGAAGCGCCGCGTGACCAGGAAAGCGGTAGCTCCCGGCCCGATCAGCATCGCCACCACGAGAATGATGCCCACGGCCTTCAGTGATGCGACGATCGTCAAGGCAAGCAGCACCAGCAGACCATAGTGCAGCAGCCTCACGTTGAGGCCGATGGCGCGCGCGTGCTGAGGATCGAAGCAGTAGAGTAGCAGGTCCCGGCGCTTCGCAATGACGAGCCCTAAGACGAGAGTGCCGATCATCGCTGTCTCGATGAGATCCTGCGACGTCACGCCGAGCACGTTGCCGAAGAGGATATGATTGAGGTGTTGGTCGGTATCGACCTTGGTGAACAGCACGAGACCGAAGCCGAACATGCCCGAGAAGACGATGCCCATCACCGTGTCCTCCTTCACACGGCTCATCTCCTTCAGATAGCCCGTGGCCAGCGCCGATGCGAGCCCGGCTGCGAACGCACCGACCGCCAACGGGATCTTCAGGACGAAGGCGAGAACGATCCCGGGTAACACAGCGTGCGCGATCGCATCGCCCATCAGCGACCATCCCTTGAGCACCAGGAAGCACGAGAGCACCGCACAGACCGCACCGACCAGGACGGCGACGGCGAGCGCCCGTTGCATGAAATCGTAGCCGAGGGGCTCGAGCACGAGTGCCAGGAGATCGCTCACCGCAACGCCTCCGCCATGGCCGCGTGGCGTCGCCGGCGCTGCGCCAGCAGGCCGTGCCGCGGCGCGAGGTAAAAGGCCGCGAGAAACACCAGCGTTTGAAGTGTCACAATCACGCCGCCCGTCGCACCGTCGACGAAATAGCTGAGATAGGCCCCGACCAGACACGTCAAGGCGCCGACCGAAACCGCAATGACCAGCAGAACCGGAAACCGGTCGGTGAGGAGGTAGGCGGTCGCACCCGGCGTCACCACCATGGCGATCACGAGGCAGGCCCCGACCGTCTGCAGCGCTGCCACCGTCGCGGCTGAAAGCAGAGTAAAAAAAAGGACCTTGAGCCGCGTCGGGTCGAGCCCGATCGAGCGCGCGTGCGCTTCGTCGAAAAACACCGCCACCAGATCCTTCCAGACCACCATCAGGATGCCGAGCGTCACCAAACTGACGACGACCACCTGCAACGCATCCCAGTCCGAGATCGCGAGGATGTTGCCGAGCACGATCGTTTGCACGTTGATCGATGTCGGATTGATCGACACGAGCAGCAGGCCAGCCGCGAAGAAAGCGGTGAATACGAGGCCGATGACAGCGTCCTCTCGGAGCCGCGTCTGCGATCGGACGAACTGCATCGCGAGCGCAGCCATCCCGCCCGCAACAAAGGCACCGGCCGAGAAGGGCAGCCCCACCAGATAGGCAAACGCAACGCCGGGAACCACCGCATGGCCCAGCGCATCCCCCATCAGCGACCACCCCTTCAGCATCAGGAAGCACGACAGGAAGGCGCATGTCGCCCCGACCAGAGCCGACACCCACATCGCCTTGACCATGTACCCGTATGCGAACGGCGCCAGCAGATCGGGCATCAGTGCTTGCCTCCCTCGTCGCGCGGCAGCGGCTGGTCCGAGGCCTTCTGAGCGCCGTAGAACACGACGGGCCGCTCGTCATCGGTCAATACCGTAACGCTGCGCCGGTCGTCATCATCGTGCAGAGCGGCACCCTCGATGCGGAAGTGGCGCAGAACGCCCCCGAAGGCCATCTCGAGGTTCGCCTGGGTGAACGTCGTCGCCGTAGGGCCTGCAGCAAGTACCGTACGACGAACCAGAATGACTTCGTCGCAATAGTCGGGAACGCTCCCGAGATTGTGGGTCGAGACCAGCATCAGATGCCCCTCGCCGCGCAATTCCCGCATGAGCGCGACGATCGCCTGCTCGGTCGCCACGTCGACGCCCGTGAACGGCTCGTCGAGGAGCATTACGAGTCCTTCCTGCGCCAGGGCCCGAGCGAGAAAAACGCGCTTGCGTTGCCCCCCCGAGAGCTCACCGATCTGGCGTTTGCGGAAGCTGCTCATGCCAACCCGCTCGAGCGCCGCGTCCACCTTGCGCCGATCTTCCCGCGACGCGATACGGAGGAATCCCATATGCCCATAGCGACCCATGGTAACGACGTCCTCGACCAGAACCGGGAAGCTCCAGTCGACCTCCTCGGATTGCGGCACATAGGCAACGAGCCCGCGTCTCTGGGCTTCCCGGGCGCGCAGACCCGCGATGCGAACCTCTCCCGCAGACGGCGCAACGAACCCCATCATCGCCTTGAACAGCGTCGATTTCCCTGCGCCGTTGACGCCGACGAGCCCGGCAATGCGCCCGGGTCCGAGGTGGAACGAGGCGTTTTCAAGCGCCAGCGTGCCGTTTGGATAGGCAACAGTGACCCCCTCGACGTCGAGCGAGGCCTGGACGAGGGCGCGGTCGCCAGATGCTCCCCCCGCAACAGTCATTTCCCGAACCCCTTGGCGATCGTCTCGACCGTCACCTCGAGGAGTTTGAGGTAGGTCGGGACCGGGCCGTCCGGTGCACTCAGGCTGTCGACATAAAGAACGCCGCCATAGCGAGCCCCGGTCTCCGATGCCACCTGCCGGGCGGGGCGGTCGGAGATCGTGCTCTCGCTGAACACGACCGGGATCTTCTCGCGACGCACGGTGTCGATGACGTTACGAACCTGGCTCGGACTGCCCTGCTCGTCGGCGTTGATTGGCCACAGATAAAGCTCCTTCAGCCCGTAATCCCGTGCGAGGTAGCTGAACGCGCCCTCGCTCGTGACCAGCCACCGCTGACTCTCAGGGATCGCCGCCAGCCGCTGCCGCAACGGGCCGTCAATCGCCTTGATGCGCGCGGCGTAGGCCTCGGCATTACGCTGGTAGACCGCCGCATTGTCCGGGTCGCGCGCTGTGAGCGCCTTCCTGATGTTCTCGACATAGATCAACGCGTTCGACGGCGACATCCAGGCATGCGGATTGGGATTGTCGCGGTAGGGGCCCTCGCGGATCGGCAACGGAGTGATGCCCTCCGTCACGACCGCCGCCGGCACAGTCTTGAGGTTGGCGAGGAAGCGCTCGAACCACCGTTCGAGATTCATGCCATTCCAAAGGATCAGTTCGGCGCCCTGCGCCCGAACGATATCCCGCGGCGTCGGTTGGTAGTCGTGGATCTCTGCCCCGAGCTTGGTGATGGACTCGACCTTGGCTGCATCCCCCGCCACGTTCTGGGCGATGTCGCGAATGACCGTAAAGGTCGTGACGACCTTCAGCGGGCCCTGCCGCTTGGTCTGAGCCGCAGCGGGCAGGGTGAGCCCGATAGCGCAGATCGCCGCGACAGCGAGACGTAAGAGGACACGACCAGCAGCTAGCCTGCTGGCGAACGAACGTGGACACACCCCACCATTGCGCGTCATAGGAAAACTCCCGACCCGATCCGTGGCTCGTAACTAGAGCATTTAATTAGATTAGACTCCAGAATTTTGTATAGGCTAAAATACTTGTCAAGGCCTGTCACTGATGCCACTACGTTCCATGGAAGACGCCGGATGAGGAGGAGGCCGGACTTTGGCAGAATCCGACCGCAGCGATCGTCCCGAGGTGGAGCGCTTCCGGCGCGTCCGCGAGGCGCACCAGACCGAACTCGCCGAGGATTATGTCGAGTTGATCGGTGATCTCATCACCGAGACGGGCGAGGCCCGCGTGGTGGATCTTGCCGAGCGCCTGGGGGTTTCGAGCGCGACCGTCAACAACGCCATCCAACGCCTGCAGCGCGACGGCCTCGTCACTTCGAAGCCTTACAGGGCGATTTTCCTGACTGACCGAGGCCAGGAGATGGCCGCGCAGGCGCGCGAGCGTCATCGCCTCGTCGTCGAGATGCTGATGGCAATCGGCGTCGATCCGGCGACAGCCGAGGTCGATGCAGAGGGCATCGAGCATCATGTCAGCGAAGCGACGCTGGCAGCGTTCCGAGCCTTTTTGGAAACGCGGCGCTCGAACCTCTGAACACTGGAAATTTGCGTTCGCCGACTAGGTCGCGACGTTGCGCCGCACGGCCAGCGACAACCGGAGCCACCGCGAACCTGCTCTTTTTCGGGGCCCGAGCATCTCGAGTGCGGTCGCTCAGGCGGGCGGTGCACCGAAGACGAGCACGGCGTTCAGCCCCCCGAATGCGAACGAATTCGACATCGCATAGCGGATCGGCATGGAACGGCCCTGGTTGGGCACGTAGTCGAGATCACACTTCGGGTCTGGCTCGTGCAGATTGATCGTTGGGGGCGCAAACCCGTCTTCGATCGCCTTGATGCAGGTGATGGCCTCTACTGCACCGCCCGCACCGAGGAGGTGCCCTGTCATCGACTTCGTCGACGAGATCGCGAGCTTCTGGGCGTGCTCTCCGAAGACCATCTTGATGGCATTGGTCTCGTTGGCGTCGTTCAGCGTCGTCGCGGTACCGTGGGCGTTGAGATACGAGACCTCCGATGCTGTGATACCGGCATCGTCGAGGGCCAACTGCATGGCCGATCTTGGCCCTTCGACATCCGGATTGACCATGTCCTTGCTGTCTGACGAGAGGCCATACCCGAGCACTTCGGCCAGGATCTTCGCCCCCCGTGCTTTGGCGTGTTCGAGTTCCTCGAGCACGAGGATGCCGGCGCCCTCGGCGAGGACTGTGCCGTTACGCTTTTTCGAGAAGGGGAAGCAGCCATCCGGAGAGAGCACGCGCATCGCCTGCCAGACGCGCATCGAGCCGTAGGTCAGCACGGCCTCACTTGCGCCCGTAACGGCGACGTCGCTCACGCCATTGCGAATATAGTCCACACCGATGCCGATCGCATGCGTTGCCGTCGAGCACGCAGAGCAGGTCGCAAATGTCGGACCCTTGATCCCGTACTCGATGCCGACGTGCGCCGACGCGGACGACCCGATGATACGCAGCAGCGTCAGCGGGTTGGTCGCCTTCTTGTTGAGCACGAACAGATCGCGGTAGGCGCTTTCGATGGTCGAGAAGCCACCAGCCCCGGAGCCGATGATCGAAGCGGCGCGATAAGGCTCTGGATAGGGCGTCGCGAGCCCGGACTGCGTCCACGCCTCGTCAGCGGCCTTGCCCGCGAACCACGAGTAGCGGTCCCCGTACTGGATCTTGCGGCTCTTGACGTGCTTGGCTGGATCGAAGTCTCGGATCTCACCGGCGATCTTGATGTAGAGGTCTTCGAGCGACCAGTTCTCGATGGGCTTCACGCCACATCGACCGGCTTGCATCGACGCCCACATCTCTTGCACGTCGAGACCGATGGGAGTGACAGCGCCCATGCCGGTCACGACGACGCGCCGCCTAGCGTACGATCCGTCTTTCAAGTTTCGATCCTTTACGCAAGAATTCAGGCGGAGACACTGCTGCGCCCCCGTCCGGAACATCAACGCTACACCAAACGCCCAGCAGATGCCGGGCTCTGGCTCAGGCCTTGGCCGAGGCCTTCGTCGTGGCGATCACCTGCTTGACGCGCTCGACAACGGAGCCCACGCTTTTGAAAGCCGCAGTCTCGTCGCTATCGTTGGCGTTATAGGGGATCTCGATCCCGAATGTGTCCTCGAGCTCGAACACGATCATGGCCAGATCGATCGACTCGATCTTGAGATCGGCTAGCGCCGTCTCGAGGCCGATATCGTCCCTCGGCTCTTTCATGTGCTTCTTCAGGATGTCGACGATCTTGGTCGCTGTGTCGTCCATTTTACTCTCCCGCCCCGTGAGTTGCATGCGCACGGGAGTCTGTCGATGGACCTTAGCTAGAGCAACGAAAGGCTAAGGGCAAGCTACGGTGTCAGATAACCGTAAACGCATCGGATCTGACACCGGCCACGGAGCATTCTGCACCGGCCCCGCTACGACGATAAATTGAGCCCGCAGATACTTGCTTCCCTACTGGCAATGACACCGAATTCTGTGTTGAATAGTCGCAGTCTGCCCGAGCGGCCGAGAGCGCCTTCCGGGCCAGCCCAGAGGAATGCCGCAACATGCCCTCCGCTCGATCGAGCCTAGCGAATGCTGTTGCAGGGGATCACCCCCATCCGTGGCTGGGCCACTATCCCCCCGGGGTCGATTGGCATCAGTCGTTCGACGCTCGACCGCTCTGGCACCTCATCGATGAGGCGGCAGCCCGCCATGGCGACCGCCCCTGCACCAACTTCCTCGGCCGCATCCACTCGTATGCTGAGATCGCCCGCCTGGTCGACCGGGCCGCGGCTGGCCTCCAGCGCCTCGGCGTCACGAGAGGCAGCCGCGTCGGCCTCCTGCTGCCCAACTCGCCGACCTACATCATTTACTATTTCGGCATCCTCAAAGCCGGGGGAACGGTCGTCAACTGCAACCCCCTCTACACCGTCGAGGAATTGGCCCAGCAGATCGCCGACAGCGGCGCGGAGATCGTCGTCACCCTCGACCTCAAGCTGTTATTCGACAAGGTGGAGGCTCTGCTGGCGTCGGGAGCGCTGTCGCGCGCCATCGTCGCTTCCTTCCCGGCCCTGCTGCCGGCGACAAAATCCATCTTGTTCCGCTTGATTAAAGGCCGCGACCTGGCACGGCTGGCGTTTTCGCCCGTCAAGGATCGCATCGTCGCCGACGCAACTGTGCTGGACAATGACGGCTCGTTCGCGCCCGTCGGGATCGATCCGCGTGAGGACGTGGCGGTGCTCCAATACACGGGTGGCACCACCGGCACCCCGAAGGGCGCGATGCTGACGCACGCCAACGTCTACATCAATGTTCAGCAGTCCCGGGCCTGGCTGCACGGCGTCGCGGCCGGCCGGGAGCGGATTCTCGGCGCACTCCCATTTTTCCACGTCTTCGCTATGCAGGCGGTCATGAACTTCGCGATCGCGACGGCGTCCGAGATCATCATCATGCCGCGCTTCGTCCTGAACGACGCCATGGCCATGATCACCCGCACCAAACCAACGATGATGCCGGGCGTGCCGACCATGTTCATCGCCATGCTCAATCATCCGAAACTGGCGAGCTACGACCTCTCGTCGCTGAAATTCTGCCTTTCCGGTGGAGCGCCCCTGCTGCTTGAGACGCGCCGCAAGTTCGCAGCCCTCGGCGGCTGCAAACTGATCGAGGCCTACGGGCTGTCCGAGACATCGCCGGCCGTCACAATCAATCCACTCGACGGCCCTGTGAAAGAGATGTCGATCGGCCAGCCGATCCCCGCGACCATCGTTTCGCTCCGCGACCCGTCCGATCCCGCAACCGAGGTTCCGCTCGGGGAGAAGGGTGAGATCTGCATCAAGGGGCCGCAGGTCATGAAGGGCTACTGGCAGCGGCCGACCGAGACCGCGGCTCAGATGACGCCCGACGGCTACCTGCGGACTGGCGACATCGCGACCATGGACGAGGAAGGGTTCATCTTCATCGTGGATCGCATCAAGGACCTCATCATCTGCTCGGGTTACAATGTTTATCCCCGTAACATCGAGGAGGCGATTTCCAGCCATCCGGCGGTCGACGAGGTCATCGTCATCGGCATCACGGACAGCTACCGCGGCGAGGCACCCAAGGCCTTCATCAAGTTGCGGCAAGGCGCGACGGCGAGCGAGGACGACATTCGCACGCACCTGGCACCGAAGCTCAGCCGTATCGAGATGCCATCCGAGATCGAATTCCGCGATCAACTGCCCAAGACGCTGATTGGCAAGCTTTCGAAGAAGGAGCTGAAGGAAGAGGAAGCGAAACGGGCCCGTGCCAAATGACCGATTCCGACAAACGCGGGCTCCCCCCGGGAGCCTCACGAGTGCCATCATCTCGATCCGCGGCCGACCCGCCGCGCGAGCCGCCGAGCCTTGATCAGCCCCTGGCGATCGGCGACTTGGCCCGCGAGTTCGACGTGTCGACCCGTGCCATACGTTTCTACGAGGCTCGTGGTCTCCTACACCCAGCGCGGCGCGGCACGGCGCGCATCTTCGGGCCGATCGACCGGCAGCGATTGGCGCTCATCATCCGGGCGAAGAACCTCGGCCTGACGCTGGAGGAAATCGGCGAGCACCTTGCCATGTACGATGCCGACGCCACCGACACGTCCGAGGTTGCTGCTCTCAAGGCCAGGATGGACAGGCACATCGCGACCCTTGTCGGCAAGCGGCATGACCTGCAGACCACGCTGAAAGAGTTACGCGATATCCGCCTTCGCTTGGCGTCGTGTTTGGCACGGCCGCGCAAGCAGTGAGTGCCAGACACGGAATTAGCGCCCGGCCCTCGCGCTCTCGAGGATGGCGGCAACACCCATGCCGCCAGCTGTACAGACCGAAATGAGGCCTCGCCCACCCCTTTGCGAAAGCAGCTTGGCGAGGAGACCCGTGATCCGCGCCCCCGTCGCCGCGAAGGGATGGCCGTAGGCTAGCGACGATCCCATCACATTGAGCTTCGAGCGATCGATCGAGCCGAGCGGCTCCGGCTTGCCGAGGCGTGTCCGGCAGTAGTCCGGATCTTCCCAGGCCTTCAGTGTCGCCAGCACCTGCGCCGCGAACGCCTCGTGGATCTCGTAGAGATCGAAATCCTGCAGTTTCAGCCCCGCGCGGTCCAGCATGCGCGATACAGCGATCGTCGGGGCCATCAGCAGCCCCTCACCGGCAACGAAGTCGTTGGCCGAGGTCTGCATGTGCGTGAGGTAAGCCTGTGGCTCGAGCCCGCGAGCGGCGGCCCACGCCTCCGACGCGAGTAGAACGCCTGCTGCACCATCAGTCAGCGGTGTCGAATTGGCAGCCGTCAGCGTGCCGCGCTCGCCTTTCTCGAAGGCCGTCCGCAGGCCGGCGATCTTGTCGAGCGTCATGTCGGGCCGCAGGTTGTTGTCGCGCCAGACGCCGGCACACGGCACGATCAGGTCATCCATGAAGCCCGACGTATAAGCCTCGGCCGCCTTTCTATGGCTCTCGAGCGCCAGTTGGTCCTGTTCGGCTCGCGAAACCTGCCAATGCTGCGCCATCAGCTCGCAGTGCTGCCCCATCGACAGCCCCGTCCGCGGCTCCGCGACGTTCGGCGGCTGAGGCACCAACTCTCCCGGCGAGAAACCCTTGAAGGCCGCGAGACGCTGCCCCATGCTTCTCGCCTGCTGCGCCTGGATCAGTCGTCCCGCCATCCGCTTTCCGACCACGATCGGCGCATCCGAGGTCGTATCCGACCCGATCGCGATGCCGCTTTCGATCTCGCCCATCGCGATCTTGGCGCCGATTCCGAAAGCTGCCTGCAGGCTCGTGCCGCAGGCCTGCATCATCGTGATACCCGGCGTCGAAGGCGCCAGACGCGAGCCGATTACGGACTCACGCGCGAGGTTCCAGTCCTTGGAATGCGTGACCACCGCGCCGCCGGTCACCTCGTCCACATGCACGCCGGCGAGATTGAACTTGTCGACGAGACCCTCGAGCGTCATCGTCATCATATCGAGGTTCGACTGATCGGCATAAAGCGTATTCGAGCGGCAGAACGGTATCCGCACGCCTCCGATGACGGCGATCCGGCGCTGCGGTTGGGTCATGGTCGCTCTCACTCCGCTGCGGCGCGCTGCGCGTCCGATTTGACAGGCTGTTGGCCGAGCCTCGCCTTGTAGTGCAGGGGACCGCCGCGAAACGGTGCGAAGCCCGTGCCGAAGATCACCCCCGCGTCGACCAGATCGGCGCTCTCGACGACGCCGTCAGCGAGCGCGCGCTCGGCCTCTGCGATCAGTGGCTCGACGAGGTCGGCCCCGAGCTTGGCCAGATCGGCCTTGTCGTAGGGCTTCTCCACCTTGACGGGCTTTCCGTCCTTCCAGGTATAGAACCCTTCGCCCGACTTCTTGCCGAGCTTGCCGGCAGACACCAATCGTTCGAGCCGCGAGCCCTCGGCGGGATACTTCAGAATGCGGCCGACATGTGCGCACACATCAAGACCGACCGTGTCGGCGAGTTCGATCGGTCCCATCGGCATGCCGAAAGCCTTGGCCGCTTCATCGATCCGCTCTTTCGCCTCCCCCTTCTCGAGCCGTGCCATCGCACTCATCATGTAAGGCGCCAGCACCCGGTTCACGAGAAACCCAGGGCAGCTCTTCACGATCAGGGGAAACTTGTCGATCGCCGTGACGAAGGCGCAGCCCTTGCGGACCTCGGCCTCGCGCGAGTCTGTACCCCGGATCACTTCGACGAGCGGCATCTGCGCGACCGGGTTGAAGAAGTGGATTCCGATCAGCCGCCCTGGATCACTGAGCCCCTGCGCGATGTCCTCGATCATGATCGAAGACGTATTGGTGGCCATCACAGCGCCGGGCTTGAGGCGGCCCTCCAGACCCTTGAACAGCGCCTGCTTGACCTCGACCTTCTCGACGATCGCCTCGATCACGACGTCGGCACGCGGAACCATCTCGCCCTTGGGGTCGGCGAGCAGCCGTGCCTTGGCGGCATCCCGTGTCGCCTTGGTGCGAAATCGACGCGCAAACAGTTTGCCTTGCGCCTCAATGCCCTTCTGGATCGCCTCGGGCGAAAGGTCCTGGATCGATACCTCGAAACCCTGTGCCGCGCACCAGCCGGCGATGTCGGCACCCATCACGCCGGCGCCGATGACGTGCACGCGCCGAACCTTGAAGTCGAGGTCCTTCGGCGCCTGTGCCTTCATCATCTCCGAGAGCCGAAACACGCGGCGCAGGTTGCGCGACGTATCCGACACCATCAGCGGAGCGAAGACAGTTGTCTCCTCAGCCTTCATGCGGTTCAGGTTGCCACCCGTCTCCGCGAAGAGGTCGATCAACCGGAATGGCGCCGGATAATGGTCTTCGTTCGCCTTCTTCGCCGTCTCGGCCCTCATCCGCGAAACGAGCAAATTACGTGCAGGCCATTGGCGTAGTGCGACCATTGCGGCGCCCGCCGGTTTCGACTTCCGTCCGCGCTGAACGGCCTTGCGCGCCGCCCAGGCGAGATTCTGCCGCGAGGGCACCAATTCGTCGATCAGCCCAATCGCCCGCGCCGCCGAGGCGCGGATCATGCGGCCCGTGAGCATTGCCTCCATCGCGGCCAGCGGCCCAGCCTGACGGATCGACCGCCAGGTGCCGTTGAAGCCGGGGAAAATGCCAAGCCGCACCTCGGGAAAGCCGACGCGGGTGGCCTCGTCGCGCGTCGCAATCCGCCAATGGCAGGCCAGCGCCAGCTCGAGCCCGCCACCCAGGCAAAAGCCGTGAATGGCACAGACGACAGGAATGGGCATCGCCTCGATACGATCGAGCATGCCGAGAACGCGTCGGATCGCCTCGCGAACCTCGGCCTCCGTCTGAAACTGCTCAAACTCGCGCACGTCCGCGCCGACGATGAAGCCTTTCTCCTTTCCAGACATGAAGACGAGACCAGCGATCGATTTGTCTCTTGCGCCCCCCGCCACGCGCTCGACGATCCGGGCCAACTCTTCGAGCGGCCGCCGGCCCAACGCATTCTGGCTCTCTCCCTCGCGATCGAACTCGGCCCACGCGATTCCCTGCTCGTCGATCGAGAAGTGCCAATCCTTGAGAGCCATGGGGGCGGTCGTCATCGTTGGTGGTCCTTTCGGCGCCTCGGAGCCTGTAGACACGTGGAGCGAGCCCATTGCCGTGAGACGATATTACCCGCGTGAACGTTCCAGAAGTATAATCATCATCAGGCCCAAAAGCACGGAAACCTGCTCGTCCGGTGCGATCGGACCTGTCTGCGAGATCACGAAATGTGTCTCCAGCAGCGCAGGTTGTTTCACCATGCGGAGCGCTTCTGTCCCGCCCGCGACACGGCTCACGATGTACTTCGGATTGAAGAAGTAGCCCGACAAAGCGCCGACGAAAGGGATCTGTCCGAAGATGCTGTCGGCAAGGCGAACCATCGCGCTTTCCTCTCGCACCTCGAACGTCGGCTGGTCGCCCACCGAGATCACGTAGTGGGCGCGTAACAACGAACTCATCCCTTCTCGCCGCAGATGCCCCAGCGGCCGCCCCGATGCGTCGGCAAAATGATAATTGGCCGTGAAGTCGATCACCCGGTCAGCGTTGATCGTGTAGATCGGCTGTGCCTGCGTCTCGTCCGTGAAGACGGTGACGCTTTCTTTGAACGCCATCAACTTCTGGCGCACATAGCCAATCGTCTGACCTGTCGCATCACGCACATACAATTGCGGCGCAAGCGCCAGAACTTTGAAGACGATCTGGAGCGGGAACTGCATGGCGCAAACACCAATCGGTGGAAGTTCGGCAAAACGGCCGGCAAATTTGCGAAAGAACTACAAATAGGAAGTGTGCGATCGGCAGGTTGCACCAACCAGCTACTGTGCGGCTACGCTCTCTGTGCCACGCCTATTGTGTCCGGGCGTCATGTGGTGCGGCTTGACCTCGACTGGGTCGAAATGATCGACCGCGATGACGCGTTGCGTCAGCATTTCAACCTCCTTGAGGAGGATTGCCTCAGCTTCGGTCAGCACACCCTTACCCTGCGCCTCCCCGATCCAGTCGTTGCCGTGGTAGCGCCTGACCACGCCCTGCCGGATGGCGCGCTCGAGTTTGCGTTCGGCCTCCTCCGCGGCAACGACCTTTTCCAGCGTGACCTCCAGAATACCGGTGGGATCATTGACGTCCCTGGATACGAAGATCTCGCGCGTGAGCCGATCGCGCACCTCCCCCGGCTCCGTCACGAGCCGAACGCAGATCGAGGTGAGCCGGTCACTCGCAGGGCTGTAGGGCCGACCAAACGGAAAAACGATCGCCTTCAGCTTCATGCGCACGAAGCCATTCGGGAAGTTGTCGATCGCCCCGCCTAGTGCCTGCTGGAAGCGATAAAGGCCATTTCTGAGGCACATCTCGACGATCGGCCGGTCCGCGTCGGGCCGTCCGTCATCCTCGTAGCGCTTGAGCACGCAGGCCCCCAGGTAAAGCTCCGACAACGCGTCCGCCATCCGCCCAGTCAGCTTCTGCTTCGTTTTGAGGCCACCGCCCAGCAAGGCCACCATCAGGTCGGCAACGAGCGCGAAGTTATGCGCCTGCCGCCAGAGCTGTTGATACCAATGCTCCATGCCGGCCGCCTTTTCCGGCGCCTTGCCGAAGCGACCGCCCGTCACGTTGTGGAAGAACGAGCCGAACAGATTGGCGAGCGTGAACGAGACGTGCCCCCCAAACGCCACGTCGAACGCCTCGAGCCCCCGGGCCCGGTCCGTGTCCTCGCAAGCCTTGATCTCTTTGTAGAGAAAGGGGTGTGCGCGTAACGCCCCCTGCGCGAACGTGATCAGCGACCGCGTCAGGATGTTCGCGCCCTCGACCGTGATGCCGACCGGCACCATCTGATAGGCCGACTGCAGATAGTTCGACGGGCCGTCACAAATACCGCGACCGCCATGCAGATCCATCGCGTCGTTAACGGATTGGCGCATGCGCTCCGTGGATTGGTATTTCATAATCGCCGAGATGACGGACGGCTTCTCGCCGCGCGAGACCATGGCCGCCGTCACGGCGCGCCCCGCCTCGTTGACATAGGCCGTCTCAACGAGACGCGCCAAAGGCTCCTCCAACCCCTCCATTCGCGAGATCGCAAGCCCAAACTGCTTTCTGATACGTCCGTAGGCTGTCGCAAACCGCAGCATGGACTTGGCACCGGCCGCCCCCGACGACGGCAGCGAGATAGCGCGGCCGGCAGCGAGGCATTCCATCAACATCCGCCAACCCTGGCCGGCCATCTTCTCGCCCCCGATCAGCCAGTCCATCGGGATGAACACGTCGCGGCCCCAGTTCGGCCCGTTCGGGAAAGCGGCCCCCGACGGCAGATGACGCCGACCGATATTGACGCCGGGATGATCGGCCGGGATCAGCGCCACCGTGATCCCTACATCCTCGCCTTTGCCGAGCAGACCTTGCGGATCGAACAGGCGGAACGCCAAGCCGACCAGCGTGGCCTTGGGACCCAGCGTGATGTAGCGCTTGTCCCATGTCAGGCTGACACCGAGCGTCTCCCGGCCCTGCCATTGCCCTTTGGTGACAATGCCGATATCGCGCATGGTCGCGGCATCCGAACCCGAAGTCGGCCCGGTCAGCGAGAAGCAGGGCACCTCTAGCCCTTTCGCGAGGCGCGGCAGAAAGTGGTGCTTCTGCGCGTCCGTCCCGTATTTCTCGATCAGCTCACCCGGCCCGAGCGAGTTCGGCACCATGACGATGGTGACGGCGTCTGGCGAACGCGAGGCGATCTTGCCCAGGATCAGCGACTGCGCCTGCGCCGAGAAGCCGAGCCCCCCGTGCGACTTCGAGATCAGCATGCCGAGGAAGCCGTGCGCTTTGACGAAATCCCAGACCGTCTCCGGAATCTCCTTCTCTGCGAACCGGATCTGCCAGTCGTCGATTAACCGGCACAGGTCCTCGGTCGGCCCGTCGAGAAACGCACGCTCTTCGGCCGTCAACTCGATCCCCGGCACGGCACGGAGCTTCTCCCAGTCGGGCCGCCCCGAGAACAGCTCGGCGTCGAAACCGACCGTGCCGGCTTCCAATGCTTGCGTCTCGGTATCCGAAACCTTCGGCAGGATGCGCCGAACTGCGGTAAAGATCGGAGCGGTAACCAACGCCCTGCGCAAAGGCGCGATGGCGATGAGAGCCACGACGAGTGCCGGCAACCACCCGAGCCACCCGAACCAGGTCGGTGCCGTGATCGCGAAGTTCCCGTGCACCAGGCCCGTCTGAAAGACGAACGCGATCATTGCGAGAAACGCTGCCCAGCCCCACGCTGGCGCTTGTCGCATCGCCAAGGCAAACAGCGCCACCACGCCGACGAGGAGGAAAACGAATTGGATCACGACCGGCCTCTCCGTTTGCGAGCAGTCCCACCGCCACCGTTCAATTCGCCCAGCGACGGAAACGTGGAGCCCGGACCGTTATACACGTGCCTGGAGACCCGGGGATAACCTAATCGGTCGAACGCGTTTCGGCGCCAGTTCGACCAGAATTTCAAATCCGTCATTTGACATCGGGCACCGCGACTGGAGAGGATACGATACATGGTCGGCAGGGAGGCCCGCGGGAGGTGCCAATGAAGAGGCTCCACCACATGAGTGTTGTCGCCCGGCGCGACGTGCTGGTTGGAGCCGGCGCCGCGGCCATGTTGATGGCGTTCGGCCGGAACGTCCTGGCCCAGGCCCCGAAAGTGGATCCGGCCACTCCCGTTCCCTCACTGTTCGAGCAGGCCCTGGAAGAGATCCTAGGCGGCGCGAAGCCGTTGACCGCAAAAGTGTCGCTCGAAATTCCGGAAATCGCCGAGAACGGCAACACAGTACCCTACGCCATCGCCATCGATAGCCCGATGACCGAGACCGACTACATCAAGGCGATCCATGTCCTCTCGACAGTCAATCCATTGCCGCATGTCGCCTCGTTCGGCTTCACGCCGCTCTCGGGACGAGCCTCCGTCGCGAGCCGCATGCGCCTCTCCAAGACCCAGGACGTGGTCATTCTGGCGGAGTTGAGCGGCGGCAAATTCATCATCTCCAGACGAACCGTGAAGGTGACGATCGGTGGATGTGGCGGCTAGCCCGGTCCCGCGAAAGACTGAACCACTGACGACCACTTCCGAGCAGGGAGCCCGAGACCGATGAGCCTGAGACCACGGATCAAGCTGCCCGAGAGTACGCGCCCAGGCGAGATCATCGAGATCAAGACTTTGATCAGCCACATCATGGAGACGGGCCAGAGACGCGACAAGGACGGCAAACCGATCCCGAGAAGGATCATCAACGCGTTTCGCGCCACGTTCGAGGGACAGGAGGTTTTCAATGCGACCCTCTATCCAGGAACCTCGGCTAATCCATATCTGGTGTTCAATTTCAAGGTGCCGGGTCCCGGTGAACTCGAGCTGACCTGGGTTGAAGACGGTGGCGCGGTCACGAGTGAGCGGATCAAGCTCAACATCGAGGCTTAGCAGACCGGTTCACGGCCGGAGCCGCATGGATGCCGATGCCGCACCCCGATCAGCTTGCATTCCCGCCACACAGGGTGTGGATTAAGTCTCTCGCGTCGGCGCCGCAGGATGCGGTCCGGGCACGGAAAGCTCGCCCCAGGAGGGAAACATGTCGGACGATCCGGTCTGCGCCCAGAAGGGCCCGTTTCAAGTCGATCTGCAAGCCGGAAAGGCCTACTTCTGGTGCACGTGCGGTCGTTCGGCCAAACAGCCCTTCTGCGACGGCAACCACAAGGAAACCTCCTTCAAGCCGCACCGGTTCGTCGCGGAAGAGAGTGGGACGGTGAACCTTTGCGGCTGCAAGGCGAGCGACGATAAGCCGTTCTGCGACGGCGCCCACAATATGCTGTGAGCCTTGGCGCCGCGGCAACAACGGCCCCGGCCCAGGTCGACGAACCGGACAACGCTCCTCCCCGAGCGGACCCTCGGAGCCACAGTGCCAATCAGTTGCCGAAAAGAAGCTGGAACAGCGTCTTCGGCTTCTGTTGTTGAGGCGCCCGCTGTTTGCCGCCTCCCGCACCACCACTACTGCCCGGCCAGCCATCGTCGAATGGGCTCCAGGCCTGCCCCGACTGTCGAGCCTGCTGCTGTTTCGGGCGCGGCTGTCGCAAGGCCGCGGCGGGACCGGCCTTGGCGATCTGCTCGTCGCGGGCCAGTGGCGTCTTGAACGCGTACTCCTGTTTGAACCCGTCCAGGCTTGCGACGACCAGCTTGTCGTCCTCCCAGGTCCAACTTGCCCGCTGCTCGCCTTGCCGCATCGTTTCGACGGCAAGCACGGTGCTCGCTTGCAGATCGAGCACAGCGCCGTGCTCCACTTCTTCGGACGCGGCGGCACCATCGACCTGCCCCGCCGTAAACCGCAGGATCCCGATGCCCACCTGGGCGCCGCTCTTGATTTCGAACTCGATCAGCCGCGGCACGGCTCCTTCGCGCATCGTCTCCAGAGGCACCTGCAGGCGCGGATAGTCGGCATTGGTCGTGTAATAGCGCCCTTTGCTCATGAATACCCGCCACCGCCCGAAGGCCAGCTCCGCGACCTCCGCATCGCGCGGCTCCTGCGCTCCCAGCCGTTCGAGCGCGAACGCCGCATCGCGCAGATGCGCCCGGCCGGCCTGCGCCAATCGCAACTCCGCAATCGCCTCGTCCTTGTGGCCCTGCGCCTCGAGCAACTCACCCTTGGCCCAGTGGACCTCCGGCCGATCCGGCTCGAGCCGCACGGCCCGGTCGAGATCCTTCTCGCCGAGTTCCACCTGCCCCATCAGCTTGTAGACAATGGCGCGATAGGCAAAAGCCTGCGCCGATCGCGGCTCGATCTCGAGCCCCTTGGACAGCGTATCCAGCGCCTCGTCGTAGGCACCGATCCGCGCCTGCGCCAGCGCCAGCCCCTCTAAAGGCGCCGATGCTTTTCCATTGAGCTCGGCGCAGCGCTGGAAATCCTTCATCGCCGAGGCCGGATTTCGCGCCGCCAGATATGCGTAGCCCCTGGCCAGATAGAGGTCGGCATTGGTCAGATCGAAAGCAATGGCCCGACTCAGATCCTCGATCGCCTCGTCGAACCGGCCGAGGGCCACATGCGCCTCCGCACGCAACCGGTATCCCGGCCCGTACCGAGTATCGTTGCCGACGGCCCGATTGAAATCGCGTACCGCGGCATGCGGCCGATTAGCGGCGAGATGCATGCGTCCACGCCCCCCATAGGCCGCTGGAGCCTTGGGCGAGAGCCGCACCGCGTGGGAGAAGTCCTTGAACGCACCCTCAGTGTCGCCCATCAGGGCGCGTGCGTTGGCACGGTTGACGTAGGCCGCAGTGTAACCCGGTGCCAGAACGATAGCCCGATTGAAATCCTTCTCGGCCTCCGCCGCGAGCGCAACAGCGAGCAACACGTTGCCGCGATTGTTGTAGGCGGACGCTCCCTCGGGCGCGAGCTTCACCGACGTGTTGAAATCCTCGATCGCAGCGCGCAATCGGTTCAACCGCGCGTTCGCTACGCCACGATCGTTGAGATACGCAGCGCGCCGGTCGTTCGAGAGGCTCGCATCCTCGAGCGCCGCCGAATAGAGCAACACAGCCTCGTCGGCGCGCCCCCGCTGCAGAGCCGTGGCGGCCTCTTTCGCCTTTGCCGTCGCGACCTCCCCAGAGGCGGCCTCGAGCCGACCCACCAGGATCAGTGCCAGCAAGGCGGCGATCCATATTCGCGCCATGTTCGCGTTCTCGCTCGTTTCGCCCTGACAGGGCAATCGACGCGACGCAACGTCTACCACGTTCGATCAGGCCCGAGTGTGGCCGATCAGCCGAGCTCGTCCACCCGGATCCGTCGCGCGAGCTTGTCGAGCACACCGTTGACGACACGCGGCTCGTCATCGCTGAGAAACGCGTGGGCCGCGTTGACGTACTCGTTGATCACGACACGCACAGGCACATCCTTGCGCTCGATCAGCTCCAGCGTTGCCACACGGAGGATGGCCCGTAGGATCGAATCGATCCGCGTCAGCCGCCAGCCTTCGGCCAGTTGCTGATCGATCATCGGATCGATCTCACGCTGTCGCCGCACCACGCCACGAATGAGACTGCGGAAGAAATCCCGGTCCGCGTCCGCTAGCGTTTGGTCTTCAGCGTCGGGACCAAACCGGAAAGCCTCGAACTCACCGATGACGGCATTGAGGTCCGTCGCCGCCATGTCCATCTGGTAGAGCGCCTGGACAGCCGCCACCCGCGCCGCCGAACGCGGCGCCAAGTTTTGGCTGCTCCCCGGCTCATCACTCACGATTGACGCTCCTCGAACTGACGTCGGATCTCGATCAGCCTGAGGCACGCCCGGGCCGCATCGCCACCCTTGCCCTCCCGGCCACCGCGCGCCCGCGCCATCGCCTGATCTTTCGTATCCACCGTTAGAATCGCATTGCCGACCGGCAGTCCGGTTTCTTCCGCCGCCTCGTAGAGCCAGTGATTGGCGTTGTTGACGACGATGTCGTAGTGCGAGGTCTCGCCGCGGATGACGCAGCCGCAAGCTACGACGCCGTCGAATTCAAACACCCCATCGCCGAGCATCACGAGGACCTGTGGAATCTCGAGCGCCCCAGGAACCGCAATCCGTTCGTAGCGCGCACCGGCCGCGTCGATCTCGGCTACGGCGCCGGCGAGCAGTTCCTCGGCGATATCTTCATAATAGCGCGCCTCGATGATGAGGATGTTCGCGCCTTCCACCCGGCCCTGCGGTCCGCCGCCGCCTGTTCCCTTCCCCGCCATCGCCTACTCGATCCTCCGCTTGTCAACGATGCTGAGCCCATAGCCCTCGAGACCGACGTAGCGCGATTGCGTCTGATTGCTCAAGAGAATCATCTCGCTCACCCCGAGATCCCGCAGGATTTGCGAGCCGATGCCGATCTCGACGAGCCGCCGCTCCTCGCTGCGTCCGGCACGAGGATCGGGAGAACTGGTGCCGATCCATTCCGAAACCGAATGCGGCCTCAGATCACGAATGAGCACGATCACGCCACGCCCTTCGCGCGAGATCATCTCCATCGCCTTCTGTACGAGCGAACCCCGGCCGTCGGAGCTGCCGATACCCAGAAGATCTGCCGCCACGCTCACTGCATGCACTCGTACCATGACCGGCCCCGGCTGCGAGAGGTCGCCTTTGACCAGTGCCAAATGCTCGACCGGATCCACCGTGGTCACATATGTGAAGAGATCAAATTCGCCTCCGTAGACGCTGGCCACCCGCGTCTTCGCCGTTCGATCGACGACCCTGTCGTTCTTCAGCCTGTAAGCGATCAGGTCCTCGATTGTTCCGATCTTGAGGCCGTGCCGCTGTGCGAACGGCACCAGATCCGGCATCCGGGCCATGGTCCCGTCGTCATTCATGATCTCGCAGATCACGCCCGAGGGATAAAGGCCCGCCAACCGCGCGAGGTCGACCGAAGCCTCGGTATGTCCGGCGCGGACTAGCACGCCCCCTTCCCGCGCCACCAGCGGAAACACGTGCCCCGGCGAGACGATGTCGTTGTGGTCTTTGGTCGGGTCGATCGCCGTCGCGATGGTCAATGCCCGGTCATGGGCGGAGATCCCGGTCGCGATGCCCTCGCGTGCCTCGATCGAGACCGTGAAGGCCGTGCGGTTCCGCGCCCGATTGTTGCGCGTCATGTACTCGAGTCGGAGCTGGTCGGCCCGTTGCTCGTTGATCGACAGACAGATCAGGCCGCGGCCGTGCTTGGCCATGAAGTTGATGGCCTCCGGCGTCGCCATCTGTCCGGCGACGACGAGGTCGCCCTCGTTCTCGCGATCTTCGGCATCAACGAGGATGATCATCCGCCCGTTGCGGAAGTCTTCGAGGACATCATCGATGGGCGAGATGAAACCCTTGCCCTCGGCGTATTCGACTCTCTTCATGGTCCGGTTTCCAATTCTCAGACGCGCATCTCGAGCAGCCGCGCCACATAGCGCGCCAAAGGGTCGATCTCGAGGTTGACGCGGTCGCCTATGCTTTTGCCGCCCCACGTCGTAACCGTCAGCGTGTGGGGAATGAGATTGATGCCGAACCGGGCTCCGTCCACCTCATTGACAGTGAGCGAGGTCCCATCGAGCGCCACCGAGCCCTTCGACGCAATGAAGCGTGCCAGCTCGGACGGAGCCTCGAACGTGAACCGCCGCGATTCTCCGTCCGTCCGGATGTCGCGGATGGTCGCGACTCCGTCGACATGGCCCATGACGATATGACCGCCGAGTTCGTCCCCCGCCCTGAGCGAACGCTCGAGGTTGACTCGCCGCCCAGGTGTCCAGGCTCCAAGCGTCGTCTTGCTGAGTGTCTCGTTCGACACGTCCAGCTCGTAGATGCTGCCATCACCATCGGGACGCATAGCCAACGCCGTCAAGCAGCACCCGTCGTGCGCGATCGAGGCGCCAAGCCCGATCGTGTCCGCCTTGTAGCCCGAACGAATAGTGAAGCGGCCGCCTGCGCGCACCACCACCTCGCCCACGTCCGACACGAGCCCCGTGAACACGTCGCAACTCCCGAGATAGAAAGGCTTCGTTTCCGTCGTCGTCGCGAGATCCGCCCGCTTCCGATCAGCCGGTAACGTCAGCGACGGCAAGATAGCCGGCATGATCCACGATCCTGCCGCGAGCGCCAGCATCTAGCAAGGCACGTTCGCGCTCCGGAAGAGGCGCGCTCTTCCATACGCCATTCTGCCCCAGGACATGCACGTACACCGTATCAGCAACAACGATCGGATCGGGCTGCCCCGCGATACGGAGTTCGAACCGCACATCGAACGACGTGCGGCCAAACCGCGAGACCCACGTCCGGATCTCAATTACGTCGTTGAAACGCGCCGGCGCGAACCACTCGATCACCTGCTTCTTGAGCTGGATCTCGAAGGTGCCATCGTAGAGATTGCGCTCCGGCATACACGCCATGAGGAACTGCGTGATACCGAGATCGATATAATCGCCATAGCGTGCGTTGAACACCACGAGTTGCGTATCGCACTCTTGGTACCGAACACGGATGTAATGGCGAAAAGGCAGGGCGTCGGGAGACGGCGTCATGGTGACTCGCGGCGATAGACGAAAAGACGATCGGCACCCAGCGTGCGGCTGCGCGAGGGCACCGGACAGAGCTTGTAACGGTCGAAATAGGCGTCCCGATCTCCGGTGACGACGGGAATAGTCGCTCCTTCGGTGATGCCGGGCCCCTGAATCAGGCAGACCTCGTCGACGAGCCCCGCTGCCAGGAAGGCATACCACACCGTCGGGCCCCCCTCGACCAGGAGCCGCGTCAGCCCGTTCTGGGCAAGCGTCGCCAGCAGCGCTTCGATGTCGAGCGAACCGCCATCCATGGTCCCGGCGTCGAGCAGCATGGCATCGCCATGCACCGCTCCCACATCCATCACATCGAGCGCCGCCGCCACCCAGACCCGAGGCCGCGTCGCACCCTGTCGATAGACCTGCGCCGTGGGCGGGGTGCGAAGCCGCGTGTCGAGCACGATTCGGTCGGGCGAGCGTGGCGCCAGGCCGGGTAGGCGGCACGTCAGGGACGGATCATCGGCGAGAACGGTGCCGGCTCCAACCATGATGGCGTCCGCCCGGGCTCTCAGCAGGTGGGCATAGGCGCGCGCCTCCGCCCCCGTCACCCAGACCGGAGCTCCGTCGCCTGAAGCGACCCGACCGGCACTGTCGAGCGCCATCTTGAGCTGAACGAACGGGCGCTCCTCGGTCTGGCGCAGGATGTGGCCGAGGGTCACCCACCGGGCTTCCTCCGCCAGATAACCGACGTCGACCTCGATGCCGGCGGCCCGCAATTGCGCAAATCCCCGACCTGACACGATAGGGTTGGGATCGGGGATGGCGCAGACGACGCGCCTGAGGCCGGCTGCCACCATCGAGTCGGCGCACGTTGGCACTCGCCCTGTGTGCGCGCACGGTTCGAGTGTCACATACATGGTCCGCCCGCGCGCTCTGTCACCGGCGCGCCGCAGTGCCTCTTTCTCGGCGTGCGGCCGTCCCCCGGGCTGCGTCCACCCACGCGCGATCACCTCGCCGGTGCCCTCGTCCACGATCACCGCGCCGACCGACGGATTGGGCGCCGTCGTTCCGATCCCGCGGCGTGCCATGCGCACCGCGATCGCCATCATCTCCGTATCGAGTTGTTTCCTGTTGTCGCTCATAGCGTCAGTGCTTGCGCTCCGTGCTCGGCGGCAGGACGCCATCCGGCGTCGGGATCGCCACCTTGGGCGCGCTGGCGATCTCGCCGAGCACCTCCTGGAAATCGGCGGCCTCGCGGAAATCCCGGTAAACGGACGCAAAGCGCACGTAGGCCACCGCATCGAGCCCGCGCAGGGCCTCCATGACGAGGCCACCAATCACGGAAGAGGGGAGTTCGCTTTCGCCCATGCTCTCCATTTGACGCACGATCCCCGAGATCATCCGCTCGACGCGCTCCGGATCGACCGGCCGCTTGCGCAGCGCCACCTCGATCGACCGCGCCAGCTTGTCGCGATCGAACGGCATGCGCCGCCCGGACCGCTTGATGATCACGATCTCACGCAATTGCACACGCTCGAACGTGGTGAAGCGTCCGCCGCAATCCGGGCAGATGCGCCGCCGTCGAATCGTGGCGTTCTCCTCGGTAGGCCGGCTGTCTTTCACCTGGGTATTCTCGCCCGAGCAATAGGGGCAACGCATCAGGCGTTCTCCGTCGGGTCTCAGCCCGTATGAGCCCTCGGTCCCGTGGACCAGCCACGCGCGAGGTCAGTTGTAGATCGGAAAGCGGGCGCACAGCGCCGTCGCCTGCTCCTTCACACGATTCTCGACCTGAGCGTCACCCGCTTCGCCGTTCCGCGCCAGCCCGTCCAGAACTTCGACGATCATACGACCAATTTCCTCGAACTCGCCAACGCCGAAGCCCCGCGTGGTTCCCGCCGGCGTCCCGAGCCTGATGCCTGACGTCACGAACGGCGAACGCTTGTCGAACGGAACGCCATTCTTGTTGCAGGTGATGTGGGCCCGTCCGAGGCCGATCTCGGCGGCTTTACCCGTCAGGTCCTTCGCCGAAAGATCGACTAACATCAGATGGTTGTCCGTCCCCCCCGCAACGATCGCGTAGCCGCCCGCCTCGACGCTGCGCGCAAGCGCCTTGGCGTTGTCGGCGACAGCCTGGGCGTAGACCTTGAACTCCGGCCTGAGCGCCTCGCCGAAGGCCACCGCCTTGGCCGCGATGATGTGCATCAGCGGCCCGCCCTGCAGGCCCGGAAAGACGGCCGAGTTGATCTTCCTGGCGATAGCCTCGTCGTTCGTCAGGATGAGCCCCCCACGCGGCCCCCGCAGCGACTTGTGCGTGGTCGACGTCACGACATGAGCATGCGGCACCGGCGAGGGATGCACGCCCCCGGCCACCAGGCCCGCGATGTGCGCCATGTCGACCATCAGGTACGCGCCCACCTCGTCTGCAATCTCGCGGAACCGCTTCCAGTCCCAGAACCGCGAATAGGCCGTGCCACCTGCGATGATCAGCTTGGGGCGCGCCTCGCGTGCGAGCTTGGCGACGACGTCCATATCGATCACCTGATCTTCGCGCCGCACGCCATACGGCACCACCTTGAACCATTTGCCGCTCATGTTGACCGGCGAGCCGTGGGTCAGATGCCCGCCAGCATTGAGATCGAGACCCATGAACGTGTCGCCGGGCTGCAGCAGGGCCAGGAAGACGGCCTGGTTCATCTGGCTGCCTGACGACGGCTGAACGTTGGCGAATGCGGCCCCGAACAGCTTCTTTGCCCGCTCGATGGCGAGCGTCTCGGCCTCATCCACGAACTGGCAGCCGCCGTAGTAGCGCTTCCCCGGGTAGCCCTCGGCATACTTGTTGGTCATCACGGAGCCTGCGGCCTCGAGCACCGCGCGCGAGACGATGTTCTCGGATGCAATCAGCTCGATTTCTGTCCGTTGGCGCTGCATTTCGCGGTCGATCGTACCGGCGAGCTCGGGATCTGCCTCGGCGAGCGGGGCCGTGAAGAAGGCGCGCGCGGCGGCGCTCGACGAGATGGCGGTCATGATCGGGTTCCTAGTGCTAATCGCTGCCGCGCCATACCATGGCGCTCGCCTCGCCAACAAGCCGCTGGAACACGAGAAATCGGCAATCCCACCATTCTCCAAGCTCCCAGCATGCGTTTGACGGCCGCACCGGCCTGTGCGACGAGCGCCCGCATGCTCCCAGACCAACTGTCGCTCCGCCCATCGCTCCCTGCCGACTTCATCGGGCGCATCGACCGCCTCCGGCTGAGCACGACCGACACGCCCTGGCCGTTCGCCACGGACAATCGCGCAGCCATCGCCGATCATTTCGAGCGCCGCCGCGATGGCAATCCGGCCTTTTTCGACGGCCAGGTCTTCGTTCTGCGCCAGCTGAGCCGCGAGCCGGACGCCATCACCGGCACGTTCAGCCTGGAGCGCTTCTCGGCCTTCCTTTACTGGCGAGACGGTGTCAGCTCCGATTCCACCATTCTCGATGGTTTCGCCACCGCCGTTGTGCGCTCGGCAGAAGGACACGTTCTCGCGGGTCGCGCCGCCGGGGATACCTTGAACGCTGGCCGCGTGTACCTGCCTGGGGGCTTCATCGACGCTCGCGACCGGCGCCCGGACGGCACCATCGACATCGACGCGAGCGTTGCTCGTGAGTTCGCCGAGGAAACCGGACTTGCCGTGGCCGATCTCGCCCGCATGCCCGGCTACATCGTCGCCCGCCATGGCCGCCACTGCTGCTTCGCGATCGAGTACCGCTCGCCATTGACAGCAGCAGCGTTGCTCGATCGGGTACGGAGTAGCTTTGCTGCCACGGCGGACGGCGAGCTGACCGAGCTTCTCGCGATCGCGAGCGCCGACGATCTGGCGCGGCACGACGTCCTGGATCATGCGCGCTTCCTCGTTTCCCATGTGCTGGGCGACACCCTATGAGGCCGAGATGCGCCTTGGAGGCTCAGCCGAATTCCGGCATTGTCGCGCCACTCGACACAACGCGGACGGCGCCATGCGACTGAAGTTTCACACCCTCGACGTGTTCACGTCTACGCGCTTCGGCGGCAACCCGCTCGCCGTCGTGCTCGATGCCGACGCGCTCTCTCCGGCTGCCATGCAGGCCATCGCCCGCGAGTTCAACCTGTCCGAGACGGTGTTCATCCTGACTCCTGTCAATCCGGCTCATTCGGCGCGCGTGCGCATTTTTACGCCGAACGCTGAGCTGCCGTTTGCCGGCCATCCCACCGTCGGGACGGCAGTGCTGCTCGCGGAGTTGCGGGCGCCGAGCTTGGGCGGGGGCCGCAGCGCCATCATCGCCATCGAGCAGGCGATCGGCCTCGTGCGTGTCGGTGTCCGGCTGCGTGTCGGCGAGGCAGCCTATGCCGAGTTCGACTCTCCGAAACTTCCGGTCGAGCAGGGGGCAGTACCGGCGGTCGAGGACCTGGCCGCCGCTGTCGGCATGATCCCCAGCGAGATCGGCTTCGAGAACCACCGCCCGACCGGCTTCTCGTTGGGCCTGCCCTTTGCGTTCATACCGGTGCGCAGCCTCGAGAACATCGAGAAGACGCGCGCAGTCACCAGCCGCTGGGAGCGGGCCTTTCCCACGGGCAGCGCGGCCTACGTCTATTGCCGCGAGACGGTGCACCAAACCAGCCAGTTCCATGCTCGCATGTTTGCTCCCGGACATGGCATTGCCGAGGATCCGGCCACGGGTGCCGCGGCCGCAGCCTTCGCCGCCGTCATCGCGCGCTTTGATCAGCCACCTGGTGGCGAGCACCGCTACGTCATCGAGCAGGGCTTCGAGATGGGCCGACCGAGCCATATCCAGCTCTCCCTCGTGATGAATGACGGGCAACTGCAGACTGTCCGCATTGGCGGCCATGCGGTGCGCGTCGCCGATGGCGAGATGGAGGTTTGAGGCCGAGTTGAACCCGAAGGCTTAGCGGGCTCGACGAGCGCGTACCCCCTTACGACCGGAACTGCCTGACCGAACGACCGAAGCATAAATCCGCGCGAGAAGCCGGTTTTCGGCCATCCGGGCTCGCCCGCGCCGGGGCGGGCTCGGGGAGCGTTTGCCGGCCTCCCCGCAGCCATTGCCAGCTTGACAAACGGCGTTCATTGATACAAATTGTCGCAGGAGCCCGGGTGAGCATATCGATGGTTTTTCCGCTTCGGAGGGGGGGACGATGAAGGCGGCTGGACCAAGACGCGGGATCTGGTCATGGCAGACATATTCATCAGTTATCGCCGCGACGACACGCGGTGGTCAGCCGGGAGGATAAATGATCATCTAGTCGCCGCATTCGGCTCGCAACGCGTCTTCTTCGATGCGATCACCATCGAGCCCGGCGCCGATTTCCACGAGGTGATCGGAAGCAGCGTCAGTGAATGTCGTGTTCTGCTGGCAATCATCGGTCCGGGATGGCTCAGAACGCTCGATGATAGAGCGGGCGCCCATGGCGATTTCGTAAGCGTCGAGATCGCCGAGGCTCTCCGCCGCGGTGTACGGGTCGTGCCGCTTCTGATTGATGGTGCCCCACCGCCAACCGAGGACATGTTGCCGTCCGAGCTCAAGCCGCTGGCGCGCCGTCATGCCCTGGCCATCACGTCCGAGCGATGCTCGAGCGAGCTTGAGCGCCTCGTCCGCTTCCTGAAGTCGTATCTGGGCGAGCCGGCTCCCCAGTCCGTAGGCCCGACCAGCCCCGGCTACGGCGGAAAGTCCCGTTGCGCCCAGCCTCGGAATATCAGCCCGCAGTACGGCCAGGAGCCCTTCCGCGACGCGAGCGAGGCACCGGAAATGGTCGTGGTGCCGGCAGGCAGCTTCACCATGGGCGCACCCTCTGATCTGAAAGGTGGAGTGGAAGAGGAACAGCCTCGGCATGAGGTCTTCGTGACCCAACCGTTCTTGGTCGGCCGCTGCGCCGTGACCGTGGCTGAGTTCGATGCATTCGTGCAGGCGACGGGCTACGCCATTCCCGACCGGATGTTCACCTGCGAAGCCGACGTGTGGCGCGAGCGCCAGCGTCGCTCGTACCGGTCACCCGGCTTCGAGCAGTCTTCACGCCATCCAGCGGTAGGCATCAGCTGGCACGATGCCGTCGCCTACTGCGCATGGCTGTCGAGCCTCACGGGCCGCGGCTACCGGCTCATGTCGGAGGCCGAATGGGAGTACTGCTGTCGCGCCGGAACCTCTACTCCCTTTGCCTGGGGGCCGGGAATCGTCAGCTCGCAAGCCAACTACGACGCCGCATCAAGCCGCGATCTGGCGCGGCCACGTGGAACCGTCAGGGTCGACGCCTTTTTACCGAACGCATGGGGCCTCCATCAGATGCACGGCAACATCTGGGAATGGTGCGAGGACCATTGGCACGACAGTTACGAGGGCGCCCCATGCGACGGTTCGGCCTGGGAGGACGACGGGAGCGATTTGCGCGTCGTCCGCGGCGGCTCGTGGATGAGCGTGGCGCACCTTCTGCAGTCCTCTGTCCGCAACAAGGAGCGACCGACCACCCGTATGACCACTATCGGCTTTCGGGTGGCCAGGTCGTTGGGCGAGGGCGACTGCGGCGCGCGTCACGACACAGGCGATTCAGCAGTCTGAATGGCAGATAAACAACTGCTTCAGCGTGGGTTTATCCGCGATGGCGCATAAACGCGTCACGCCTTGCTGCGAGGCGCCACTCCATCGCAGCGATGACAGGGATGATCCAGCCGATGTCCAAGAAGCTCCTCGCTGCCGTTGCGCTTTCCGTTGCCGTCTCCGGCTCGGCGTTCGCGCAGGGCGCGGCTACCGCCACCACTCCGGCAAAGCCCATCGAAGCTGCCAAGCCGGTGACCACACCGACCACCACGGCTACGCCTGCGGCTCCTGCTGCAAAGCCTGCCGACCCGCTGAAGGCCGCAACCACCGGACAACCGGCAGCCTCTGGGGCTAAGCAGGTCGAGGCGCCGAAGACGGCGACCCCCGCCGTGGCAAAGCCCGTAGATACGAAGCCGGCCACCACATCGACAACGGCAGCGCCGGCCGCCCCTGCCGCGACCAATACGCCGGCCCCGATCAAGAAGTAAGACAAGCTGTCCGGTAAGCGGGACCGGCAGGCCCCGGCGGATCCATCCGCCGGGGTTCGGCTTTATGTGCAGGTGCGATATGACGAGCGCAAAGCTCGGCCCGATCGACGTCTGCCTCCCACGTCTTCAGTTCTTCGCCTTGTCCACCAGCGCACCTGCCTTGATCCACGGCATCATGGCGCGGAGCTTGGCACCGACTTCTTCGATCGGATGCGCGTCGTTCAGGCGGCGTATCGCCTTGAACTTCGGCTGCCCGGCTTTGCACTCGCGAATCCACTCCGAAGTGAACTGGCCGGACTGGATGTCCTTCAGGACACGCTTCATTTCGGCGCGCGTCTCGTCCGTGATGATGCGGGGCCCGGTGGCATACTCGCCGAACTCGGCCGTGTTTGAGATCGAGTAGTTCATGTTGGCGATGCCGCCCTCGTAGATGAGGTCGACGATCAGCTTCACCTCGTGCAGGCACTCGAAATACGCCATCTCCGGTGCATAACCGGCATCGCACAGCGTTTCGTAGCCGGCGCGGATCAACTCGACCAGGCCGCCGCAGAGCACCACCTGCTCGCCGAAGAGGTCGGTCTCGCACTCCTCCTTGAAGGTCGTCTCGATGATGCCGGCGCGGCCGCCGCCGATCGCCGAGGCATAGGAGAGGAACAGGTCGTGGGCGTTGCCGCTCTTGTCCTGGTGGATGGCGATGAGGCAGGGGACGCCGCCGCCGCGCTGGTACTCCGAGCGCACCGTGTGGCCGGGGCCCTTCGGCGCAACCATGCCGACATCGAGGTCGGCACGTGGCTCGATCAGGTTGAAGTGGATGTTGAGGCCATGCGCGAACAGGATGGCCGCACCTTGCTTCATGTTCGCGGCGAGGTGGTCCCTGTAGATGTCGGCCTGCAGCTCGTCCGGCGTGCACATCATCATCACGTCGGCCCACTTCGCGGCCTCGGCCACTTCCATGACCTTGAAACCTGCCGATTCAGCTTTGGCGATGCCCGCCGAGCCTTTGCGCAGCGCGATCGCGACATCCTTGACGCCGCTGTCGCGCATGTTCTGCGCATGCGCGTGACCCTGGCTGCCGTAGCCGATGACGACGACCTTTTTCGACTTGATCAGTCCGACGTCGGCATCACGATCATAATAGACGCGCATGGCACTTCCCTCGCTGGCGTTCGTGTTGACTTGATTGCGGGTTTATGACGCGAACGCGTAACGGCTCGGGTCCGGCGCCGCAAGCGGAATTGACGGCGACGACGGTCATCGGCCGGGTTGCAGACGCGCCCGTCGGATCATGGCCTCGTCCGCGATCACGGCCCCGAGATAGGCGACGAGATAGGCCGCGAAGCTGGTGGCGACCTCGATCCGGAACCGGTCCCCGGACTGACGCCAGAGCACGACCTCGGCTTTGCCGATCACTGTCCGGGTGGCCCGTCCGACCGGGAATCCTGCGCCATCGAGCGGTAGCGGGCACCCCGCCGCAAGGACATCCTCTACGCCGATCCCCTCGACGAGCACGCCCGCGCTGCGGTGGCTGACATCGACCACGGCCATCGGGACGCCACGTCCGGCCTCGGCAATCCGGGCCGCAAGCCAGGGATCGCCCTCTGCGTCTGCAAGCAACAGCCATTCGTCAGGCCCGAGGCGCAGCGCGGTGCAACCTTCGACCGTCACCGCCATGTTGATCCGTCCCTCGAGCGCCGTCCCCATCGCCGAGGCGAGTCGTCGGGCGCTGTCGGGTCCTGCTCTGAGCACGAGGCGGCCGGACGCAGGCGCTTCGCGAACCTGGACGAGCCCTTCTCTACCCGGCAACGTCAGCCCCGCGAGCGGCGAGATGGATGCGACAATGCTCAGCCGCTCGGCCCCACGATCAGGCATTGAGGCGCGCTCCTTCCGGGTCGTAGAAAACGGGCGCGACGACACGCACCTTGCGCGCGCCAACTGGCATCGGCGCGTAGAGCACCTCGCCCATGCGGGCGCGCCCACCGTTGACGAGCGCCAGCGCGATCGGGCGCCCGAGCAAGGGGCTGGCATAAGACGACGTCACGTAGCCCGATGCCGGCGTGCCGGCAGGCGGGTCTGGGCGCTGAGTGAGTTGCGCACCCTCGTCCAGCGGACCGCCGTCATCGACGCATTCGAGGCCCACAAGTCCCGGTCGATCCGTCTTTTGCATATCGGGCCGCGCCAGCGATCTCTTGCCGACGAAATCGCGCTTGCCGGCTCCCATTGGCAAACCGAGATCCCGCGGTATCACCGTGCCGTCGCTCTCCTGACCGACGATGATGTAACCTTTCTCGGCGCGCAGCACGTGCATCGCTTCCGTTCCGTAGAGTGCGCCGCCGATCGCCTCGGCCTGCTTCGCGATCTCGTCCCACACGCCCCGCGCAAAGCCGGCCGGCACGTTGATCTCATAGCCGAGTTCGCCCGTGAAGCTGACCCGGAAGAGCCGCATCGGCACGCCGAGGACTCTCCCTTCGGCGAGCCCCATGTGCGGCAGTGCACTCGACGACAGATCAACGTCCTCGACCAGGGGCACCAGCAATTCCCGCGCCCGCGGCCCTTGCACGGCGATCACCGCCCATTGCTCCGTCACGGACGTCAGCCAGCAGGCGAGGTCCGTGAACTCCGTCTGGAGGTAATCTTCCATATGAGCCAGCACTCGCGCCGCGCCGCCCGTCGTCGTCGTGACGTGGAACCGGTCCGGCGCCATCCGAGCGACGATGCCGTCGTCCATGACGAAGCCAGCCTCGTTCAACATGATGGCATAGCGGCAACGTCCGACCGGCAGCTTGGCAAGACCGTTGATGTACATCCGGTCGAGGAAGGTCGCCGCATCCGGTCCGACCACTTCGATCTTGCCGAGCGTGGACGCATCGAAGACGCCGACGCTGCTCCTGACCGTTCGGCACTCCCGCGCGACGGCCGAGTGCATGTCTTCGCCGACACGGGAGAAGAAGCGGGCACGCTCCCACTGCCCCACGGCTTCGAAGATGGCCCCGCGCTCCCTCGCAGAAGGGTCGATCGGTGTCCGCCGCACCGGATCGAACAGCACGCCGCGCGCGGACCCGGCGAGCGTGCCGAACGTCACCGGCGTAAACGGCGCACGAAACGTCGTATGTCCGAGCGCTGCCAGGTCCGTATCGAGGGCGCCGGCCATGACGCCAAGTGCGTTCACGTTGCTCGTCTTGCCTTGGTCGGTCGCCATACCGCTCGTCGTATAACGCTTGACGTGCTCGACCGAGCGGAAGCCCTCGCGCGCGGCGAGGCGAATATCTTTCGACGTAACATCGTTCTGGAAATCGACGAAAGCGCGCCCATCCGCGACCCGGGCCGACCGCGCCGGTGGGCGTGGTGAGGCCTCGATGCGATCATCCACGTCGGCGAGAGGCGGAGAGGCCACCGCAATCGACTTCCCGGACGCGTTGCTCGCAGCATCGCCTGCCGCATGGCCACTTTCGAGTGCCGCGCGAACGGATGCGCCAGCCCGAGCCGCAGCCCCCGCGAGATGCACGTTCTCGAGCGAGGCGATAGGCATCAAGGCTTGCTCGTCGTCGCTCCACCTGAGCTTCCCGCGCATTTGCGAGAAGAGATGCAGTGTCGGTTGCCAGCCAGCGGACATGAGAACGACATCGCACGCAAGGCTCTCACGCACCCTGCCGAGTTCGACGTTGACGGCCGAAACCCGATGCCGGCCCGTCGTACCGAGCACGGTGGCGTTGCCGATCACTCTCGTGCCGGCGGTCCGCACCAGTTCGCGGTCGCCATCACCCGCTTCTTCACGCACATCGACGATCGCCTCGACCCGCACGCCGTGGCCGGCCAGATCTCTGGCGACGCCATAGGCCTCGTCACAGGCGGTGACGACGACGGCACGTGTTCCCGCCAGCACGCCGTAGCGATGCAGGTAGGTCTCGACAGCACCCGCCAGCATGATGCCGGGCCTGTCGTTGTCCGGAAAGACGAGAGGCCGCTCGATGGCACCTGTCGCGAGCACGATTTTCTTCGCGCGCACCTGCCAGAGCCGTTCGCGCGGCAACGCCGGATCGGGCTCGGCGAGATGATCGCTGATCCGCTCGGCGAGACCGAACATCTGATCGGGGTAGGCGCCGAACACGGTCGTCCGGGGCAACAGCAGGACGCGATCATATCCAGCGAGCCGTTGCAGGGTGCGCCCGACCCAGTCCCAGGCAGGTGTGCCGTCGATCTTGATATGCGTCTCGGCGAGAAGCGAGCCACCGATCTCCGCTTGCTCGTCGGCAAGGATCACGCTCGAGCCCGCCTCCGCTGCTGCCAGCGCTGCGGCGAGGCCCGCCGGTCCGCCACCGGCCACGAGGACATCGCAATGTGCGAACCGGCTTGCATACCGGTCCGGATCGGCCTCGATGGGCGCCTTGCCGAGCCCCGCCATGCGCCGGATAGCCGGCTCGTAGACCTGCTTCCAGGCCGACCGCCCGACCCGTCCGAAACCCTTCGGTCCCATGAACGTCTTGTAGTAGAAACCGGCTGGCAGCAGCGCGCTCAGGCGATCGTTGAGGCTTGCCGCATCGCGCTCGAGCGACGGCCACCGGTTCTGGCTCTCGGCCACCAGACCGTCGTAGAGTTCCACCTCCGTCGCGCGCAAATTCGGTGTCACGCGTCGCCAGTCGCGTTTCACCGTGACCAGTGCATTCGGTTCCTCGGAGCCCGCCGACAGAATGCCGCGCGGCCTGTGGTATTTGAACGACCGCCCCACGAGATGCACGCCGTTGGCGAGAAGCGCCGACGCGAGCGTATCGCCTGGATGCCCCGTATAAGCGATACCGTCGAAGGTGAACGAAAGGCGTTGCCCACGGTCGATGCGACCGCCGACCGCCATCCTGAACTGTTCCGCGGTTGCCGCCATCCGCTCCCGTTTCACCGCGCGGCCTCCCCGGTCCCTTGCGCGTCATCCGGCTCTGGCCGCGCCTCGCCCGGCTTGTAGGTCGATACGATCCGGTCGCTCACCGTGTGTCGCACCGCGTTGAAGAAGCGACCGCAGCCGTGCACATGGTGCCACCGTTCCGCATGCCAGCCTTTCGGGTTGGTCCGCAGATAGAGATAGCCGGCCCAGGCCTCGTCGCTTTCGCCCATGGGATCTGCTGCGCGTACGACGTGCGCCTCGCCCGCGTAGCGGAACTCGACTTCCGGGCGCTCCTCCTCGCAGAAGGGGCAGCGGATCAACAGCATCGGCAGGTCACTTTCATCAGTAGGGCGTCCCATCCTTGCGGGTGTAGCGGAACACCCCGTCGGCGCCGTGCTCCCCGTACATGTCGACGTCAGGGTAGGTCACCTTGTCGGGTGATTTGTCGCCGATGACGAGGAAGACCACGTCCCGGTCCGTCTCGTTGATGAAGCGGTGCGCGTCGCCCGTGCCCTTGGGAAATCCCACCCAGGTTCCCGGCTTCAGCTTTTCGCGACCCGCATCGGTCTCGAGCGTGATCTCACCCTCCATGATCAGGACCATCTCGTCCTGCGCCGCATGCGCATGCCGGCACGACGACTGTGCTCCGGGCACGATCCGAACGAGATTGACGCCGAAATTCTTCAAGCCCGCGAACTCGCCGAGGCGCCGCCCATAACGGTTCATGTTGAGCGCGCGATAGGGCTCCGGATAGGCCGTCGCATTGCTCTCCGGAACATCGTCCGCGCGGAACACTTTTGAGCCTCTCGCCATTTTATCGCCTCCCTGCTTGCCGCCCGCCGTTGACTCAGTGAGAGACCGCCGCCGCAGCAGCCTCGTCGATCAACCGCCCCGTCGTGAACCGTTCGAGCGCGAAGGGCGCGGCAATCGGGTGCGGCTGGTCGCGCGCGATCGTTGCAGCAAACACGTGGCCCGAGCCGGGCGTCGCCTTGAAACCTCCGGTCCCCCAGCCGCAGTTCACGAACAGCCCTGGAACCGGCGTCGTTCCGATGATGGGCGATCGATCCGGCGTCACGTCGACGATGCCGCCCCAACTCCTGAGCATGCGCAGCCGCCGCGTCACCGGAAACAGCTCGGCTATAGCCTCGAGCGTGTGCTGCGTGACATGCAGACCGCCGGTCTGCGAGTAGGACGTATAGGCGTCGGTGCCGGCCCCGATCACCAGCTCGCCTTTGTCAGATTGCGACATGTAGGCGTGAATCGTATTCGACATGACGACGCACGGCATCACGGGCTTGACGGGCTCCGAGACGAGCGCCTGAAGCGGAAAACTCTCGAGCGGCATGCGAACACCAGCCATCGCCATCAAGACCGATGTGTGCCCCGCCGCCACGATCCCGACCCGGCGTGCCGCGATCTGCCCACGCGTGGTCGTAACACCCGTCACCCGGCCCGCTGCATTGCGCTCGAGTCCGGTCACCTCGCAGTTCTGGATGATATCGACGCCGAATGCGTCGGCACCGCGCGCGTAGCCCCAAGCGACAGCGTCGTGCCGCGCAACTCCGCCGCGGCGCTGCAGGGCCGCACCCAGCACGGGATGGCGCAGGCGCGGATCGATATTCAGGATCGGGCAGAAGGCTTTCGCGTCGGCCGGATCGAGCCATTCATTGTCGATCCCAGCCAGTCGGTTGGCGTGCACATGCCGCTTGAAAACTCTGATGTCATGCTCGTTGTGCGCGAGCATCATCACGCCGCGAGGCGAGTACATGACGTTGTAGTTGAGTTCGTGCGACAGCCCCTCCCAGAGCCCCATGGCGTGTTCGTACAGCGCCTCCGATTCCTCGCAGAGATAGTTTGACCGGATGATCGTGGTGTTGCGTCCCGTGTTGCCGCCGCCGAGCCAACCCTTCTCCAACACGGCGACATCCGTGATGCCGTGCTCTTTCGCGAGGTAGTAGGCCGTCGCGAGCCCGTGCCCCCCGGCGCCGACGATAACCACGTCGTAGGCCGCCTTCGGCTCGGGATCGCGCCATTGCCGGGTCCAACCGGTATGTCCGCGCAGCGCCTCGGCAGCCAGCCTGGGGAACGAGAATCGCATGCCGCTCACACCGTCAACTTGAAGGTCGTGGTGGTCTCCATGTCGTCACCGTACCAGCAGCTGATGGCCGCTTCCCGTGTGCCGAGATAGCTGATCCGGCCGCCCTCCTGCGTCATCGGCAGATCATGGCCGGGAACGACGAGGCTTCCGGTCTTCCGGCGCCAGTGTCCCCAGATCATCTCGATCGTCGCCCGGCTCACCGCCGCATCGTAAGTCATATCCGTGGTGCCGGAGACCAGCTCGGCCCGGTTCTTCGCCGCATCGCCCGTGAAGATCACGTCCTTCTCCAGGCCCTTGAGGATGAACACGAGGCACCCCGGCGTGTGTCCCGGCGCAATGTGCGCGGTCATGCCGGGCAGCACCTCGTCGCCTTCATTGGCCGTCACCAGCGTCGGCCACGTGTTCAGGCGCTCCACATAGAGTTCCGGCACCGGCGTCTCGCCCCAAGGTTGCTTCAGCGCCCAGTCGATCTCGACTTTGCCGAGCACGATCCGCGCATGGCGAAAGAGGGTCCAGTTGATCGAGTGGTCCCAGTGCGAGTGGGTGAGCAGCAGATCGGTCACGTCGGCAGGCTTCAAACCGCGCCTGGCGAGCCCGTCGATGATCAGGTTGCGCATCGAGAAGGTGCCGCAGTCGATCAGCGCGACTCGACCCTGCCGGCGCAGCAGCACGACCGAGCTCCAGCCAAGGCCGCCATGGCAAACGCTCTTTCCCGGAAAGCCCTGCACCAGGATATCGATGTCCCAGCCTTCGATGCGCATTCACGTTCTCCGCCCGCCTGGCCCACTTGGCGCACCGTAGACGAGACGGCGGCATCGGTGCCAGAGCCAAGTTTCGTCCTAGCGAAGCGTGCCTTAACGCCGTTGGCTCTCATCGCCGCGTGAGGGTGCCGATTGCGGCGGACGGCCACCCCCTTTAAGTTGCAGAGGCTCGCACGGCCGACATTGCTTATTCGACCGCTCTCCTCATTCTGGCCCTGCGTGAATTGGAGCCCTCGATGCCTGTCTATGTCATCGCCGACGTTAAGGTCACCAACGACGCGTGGTTGCCCGCCTATGCGACCGAAGTCCACGACATCGTTCACAAGCACGGCGGGAAGTACCTCGCCCGCAGCGCCAATGTGAAGACCGTCGAGGGCGCACCCCTGGATACGACGATTGTCGCCCTCGTCGAGTTTCCCTCGATGCAGGCGGTAGAGGCCTTTGCCGGCGATCCAGCCTATGCACCTCATGCAACCGCCCGTCAGGCGGGAAGCATCAGTCGATTCCACGTTCTGGACGATACCGACGCCGCCGGTACGATCCCTTACCTGCCCAAGGGATGACACGCGCAAGCGCGCGGCGCGCGACGGGTCACACCCCTAGCGAGCCACGCGCCTGGCGGACATTCAGCACGGTCAATTGACCGGACGGGGCGGGGTCGTCGCGCTTGGCGGCACGGGCCGCTCCTGGCGTGCCTTTATCGCGTCCTGCTCGGCTTTGATGCTCGCCAGCGATTTGAACGGCGGCGCCTTCTCGAGATCGACCTTACGTGCCTCCAGTTGCACAACGGGCTTCTTTCCGTCGGACGTGATCTGGACGTCCTCGAGTTTGACCGCGATCTCGCGCGAGCCAAGCCCGAGGAAACCACCGACGCTCAGCACGACGGCTTCCACCTTTCCATCTTTGCTGATGATGAGATCGCTCACCGAGCCCGCCTTGTCTTGGTCGCCAACGCGGACATAGGCGCCGACGAGGTCCGTGGACAGCATGGTGCCCTCTGGCTGCTGCACGACCTGCCCTTTGACCGGCTTGGCCTCGACCACCGGAGGCGCAGCGGTCGGCGGAGCCGTGTTTTGGTGACTGGCAGGAGGCATCGGTGACGTGGGAGGCACCTGCTGTGTCTGCGCGACAGCCAGGACTCCCGACACCGCGAGCAGTGGCGCCGCTGCAATCAATGTCTTGAGTTGCATCTGATCACTCCAATGCTGGGAACGACGGTCGGATCCTGGTGCGTCCGGGTCCCGCCGGCGTCCGGTCACGCATAACGCGAGCCAGATTGTCCGGGTTCCTCGTTGCGGACGCTGTCAGCACCTGACTGGCCTGCCGAGCCAAGATCCCATATGGAGCCGAGCGGCGCGATTGACGCAGAACCGTTGGCAGCATGCCGATCTCGCAACTAAGCTCGACCAGCCTCGATCTGGAGCCCGCCCATGACCACAGAGCCCACCCTCGCCAACCCCGTTCTGGATGCCATGCGCGCAGACCGGCCCGCATTCGGCCTGTCGGTCCGCGTCGTCCGCGGTCCCGAGATCGCCCGCATTGCTCGCGCGAGCGGCCATCAGTTCCTGTTCATCGACGGCCAGCACGGCGTCTTCAACGCCGAGACCGTCTGCAATATCGCAAACGCCGCGCTTGCTGTCGGCGTCGCCCCTCTCGCCCGCGTCAAAAGCCTCGCCGATCCCGATACGCCGATCCTGCTCGACAACGGCGTGTCCGGGATCATCTTCCCCGACATCAACACGCCGGAGGAAGCTCAGCGCGCAGTCGAGATCTGCCGCTTTCCGCCGGTGGGACGCCGCTCAGTGGGCGGCAACTTCCCACAATTCGACGGACGCGCCGTTCCGGCATCCGTTTCCGTCCCCGCTCTCAACGCCTCGACGGTGGTGGTGGTCATGGTCGAGACGGCACGCGGCCTCGAGAACATCGAGAAGATCGCGGCCGTGCCGGGCGTCGATGTCGTCCACATCGGCACCAATGACCTCATGACCGATCTCGGCAAACCCGGCCAACTCGACGACCCGGCCGTCGGTAACGCCCTGGATCGCGCCATCGCCGCCTGCAAGGCCGCCGGCAACTACGCCGGCTGCGGCGGCATTCGCGATACCGCCAAGCAGGCGTACTGGATCAAGCGCGGCATCCGCTTCCTCTCGACCCAGACCGACATCGCCCTGCTCCACACCGGAGCCAAGGCATGGGTGGACGGGGTCAATGCGGCGCTGGAGAAAGGATAAATCGACCTGCACACCTTCGCGGAATGCCGCTCGATCTGACCGCGGGAACAAATCGGTTTCACCGGCATTCCGCGGGCATCATCCCAGCAGAAGGTGCAACCTCGATGACCTCTCCACGCGACCATCTGATCGACTGGCTTCGCGATGCGCATGCTTTGGAGGAGCAGGCCAAAAGCTTGCTTCAGGCGCAAATCGACCGCCTGGAGCAATATCCGGAGGCCTTGCCGCGACTGCAGCAGCATCTGCAAGAGACCGAGCAGCAGCGAAGCATGATCGAAAGCTGCCTGCAGGATCTCGGCGCCGATCCTTCGACACTCAAGGACTGGACGACTAAGTTCATGGCCAACATGCAGGGTTTCGGACACATGATGGCCAGCGATGAGATTCTCAAGCATGCACTCGCCAGCCATGCCTTCGAGCGATTCGAGGCTGCGTGCTATCATTCACTGATCAAGGCGGCTGAGGTCGCACAAGAGCCGCGTGTGGCTCACATGGCGCGCGATATCCTGGCGCAAGAGGAAGCCATGGCTGACTGGGTCTGGGAAAACATTCCGACCTTGACCGAAAAATTTCTGCACCGTTCGGCTGCGAATCAAGACGCCAAGATCTGAACCGCATCGACTGTTGGCAAGCGGGAGGCAACGTCCATGCCTTCCGCCTGTCAGGCCATGGTTCTTGCTTCCGATCCACTTGAGATCGCGAGCATTCTCCAGCGCTTGTGGTGCAGTGCGCCGCCTGGAGAAATTGCGCCTGAAGCAATGGCGGAACCGGCTATGCGAACCGGATCCGCCTCGTCGTGACGACCTCAGCCGTCGCCACCCTCGCGCTTCTTGAGGGCCGCCTTGAAGATGTCGCCCAGCGACGCGCCCGAGTCGGACGACCCGTACTGCGCCACCGCTTGCTTCTCCTCGGCGATCTCGAGCGCCTTGATCGACACCTGGATACGCCGAGCCGCCTTGTCGACGGTCAGCACCTGGGCATCGACCTTGTTGCCGATATTGAAGCGCTCCGGCCGCTGCTCAGAGCGGTCGCGAGAGAGATCGGCACGCTTGATGTAGGTGGTGATGTCCGAGTCGGCGATCTTGACCATGATGCCGTTCGGCTCGACCGCAGTCACCTCACAGGTGACGGCGTCGCCCTTCTTGTACTTGCCGAGCGTGTCCAGCGGATCGCCAGCGAGCTGCTTGACGCCGAGCGAGATGCGCTCCTTCGAGCTGTCGACGTCGAGCACCACGGCTTTGACGTTGTCGCCCTTCTTGTAGTCCTTGATGACTTCTTCGCCCGCCTTGTTCCAGTCGAGGTCGGAGAGGTGCACCATGCCGTCGATGCCGTTATCGAGACCGATGAACAACCCGAACTCGGTGATGTTGCGGATCGGGCCTTCGACGACCGAGCCTTTGGGATGCGTCGTGAGGAATGAATCCCACGGGTTGTCCTGGGTCTGCTTGAGGCCGAGCGAGATCCGCCGCTTGTTTGGGTCCACTTCCAGGATCTGCACATCGACCTGTTGGCTGGTCGACACGATCTTGCCGGGGTGCACGTTCTTCTTGGTCCAGCTCATCTCGGAGACGTGGATCAGGCCCTCGACGCCCGGCTCCAGTTCCACGAAGGCGCCGTAGTCGGCGATGTTCGTGACGGTGCCGGAGAAGCGCGAGTTGACTGGATACTTGACCTCGATGCCCTCCCACGGATCGGACAGCAGCTGCTTCATGCCGAGGCTGATCCGCTGCGTCTCGGGATTGATGCGGATGATCTGCACCTTCACCGTGTCGCCGACGTTGACGACGTCGCTAGGATGGTTGACGCGACGCCAAGCCATATCGGTGACGTGCAACAGACCGTCGATGCCGCCGAGGTCGATGAACGCACCGTAGTCGGTGATGTTCTTGACCACGCCGTCGATGACCTGGCCCTCGCCGAGGCGCGCCACGATCTCCGAACGCTGCTCGGCCCGTGTCTCCTCCAGCACCGAGCGGCGCGAGACGACGATGTTGCCGCGCCGGCGATCCATCTTGAGGATCTGGAACATCAGCGGCTGGTGCATCAGTGGCCCGATGTCGCGCACCGGGCGGATGTCGACCTGGCTACCGGGAAGGAAGGCCACCGCACCGTCGAGATCGACCGTAAAGCCACCTTTAACCTTGTTGAAGATGACGCCTTCGACCTTCTCGTTGGCCTCGAACTGCTTCTCGAGGCGGGTCCAGCTCTCTTCGCGCCGAGCTTTGTCACGGCTGAGAACGGCCTCGCCCAGCGCATTCTCCATGCGCTCCAGGTAGACCTCGACCTCATCGCCGACCTTGAGGTCGGCCGGCTTCCCGCCGACGCCGAACTCTTTCAGCGGAACGCGGCCCTCCATCTTGAGACCCACGTCGATCACCGCGAGATCCTTCTCGATCGCGGTGATCGTGCCCTTGATCACGGTGCCCTCGAAGGCGTTGTCCTCGCCCATCATCTCGTTGAGGAGGGCCTCGAAATCGCCGCGGGACGGGTTCATCTCTCTGGTGGCAGCCTCGGTGCTCATCAAGTGTCCTTGCTCGCAAGTGTGTAAGAGGAGGCGACCGGCGCTGTGGCCGGCTCGAACCTCGGGTTTCAGGGGATTGGCGCCCAATGCAAATGGCGCCGACCGACCACGGTTTTGTCCCGCGGTTCGCCGACGCCGCCTCGAAAGGCGCCCAAGCTGTGTCAGTTCGCATCGCTACCGTGAGCGGGAAGTAAATCCCACCGGCTTCGGATTGGGGCGGCCCTTTGGGTCACCCCAGCCGGGCGATCCTCCTTTTGATCAACCCGACGGCAGCGTCGAATGCCGCTTCTATATCCATCTCCGTCGTATCGAGCAAGTCGGCATCGCTTGCCGCGCGCATCGGTGCATCGGCCCGGCTCTGATCTCGTTCGTCCCGGAGCCGTAGGATCTCGGTCACCGCCTCCAGCGTGACCGGGTCGCCGCGACGGCGTAACTCCTCGAAGCGGCGCTGCGCACGCACGGCGAGATCTGCGGTCACGAAGATCTTGATGTCCGCATCGGGACACACCACCGTCCCGATGTCCCGTCCGTCGAGGACAGCTCCCGGGCTCTGATCCGCAAAGGCCCTTTGCAATGCCAGCAACGCCTGTCGAACCGCGGGAAACTTCGCCACCACTGAGGCCGCATCACCGGCACCAGGCGACCTGAGTTCGGGATCGTCGAGGGTGGCCGTGTCGATCATCCGCGCTGCCTGCGCGGCGAATTCCTCGTCCTCGAGCGACTGCCCCCTGGCGAGTACATCGCGTGCAACCGCCCGATAAAGCAACCCCGTGTCGAGGCAGGCATACCCTAGATGCTCGGCGATCAGCCTTGCGAGCGTCCCTTTCCCCGAGGCGGCCGGTCCGTCGATGGCGATGATCATGGCGTCGTGATTCCGTCGGATGTCTCGGCGCGACAGTTAGGCCAAGTCCGCCCCGTCGACAATCGGGCGACATCGTAGCCGGACCGGAACCGACCCAAATGCGAGAGGGCCCCGCCACTCGTGACGGAGCCCTCCGGTCGATCGATCAGAAATCGCGCAAGCCTCAGGCCTGCTGGATCGCCGAAAGCTCCCACTTGTTCGCGTCGCCACCTGTCGGACGGTAGAACGTCCACAACTCGGTGACCTCTTGCGGCTCGGTGGTCGAGCCTTCGATAACCCGGCCGGACTTCACGTCCACCAAGGCGTCGATCAGCGAGTAACGCATCGCGACGGTTGCATACTCGCTCGCGCCCTCGCGCCATGCTTCGGCAAGATCACCCTGGAGAAGATTGGGCTCCGAGAGGTCGTTCGAGACGCCCCGGCGCTTATTGTCCTCGAGCTCGTTGGCGAAGTTCGAAAGCATCTCGGGCGTCAGACGCTGCTCGAGGGCCTTAAGATCGCCGTTGGCGTAGCCGAGCTGGATCTCCTTCAGCAGGCGCTCGAACGTATTGTAGTCATCGCCGCCGATCACCAGTTCAGGCGCCGCAACGCCCATGCCGCCCATGCTCGCCCGGTAGGCTTGCTGGCCCGGCGTCGGTGCCGCTCCTGCGCCGGCCGTGGCAGTCGCCATGGCGGGCTGCCCGCTGCCGCCGCGCATACGGCGGAACAGCATGATGGCCAGCATCACGAGACCAGCGATCATCAGACCTTGCAGCACGAAGCCCAGCACCGCGGCAAGGCCGCCGCCCATGCCGAACAGGCTCGCAAGACCAGCCCCGATCAATCCGCCGAGCAGCAGGTTGCGCATCATGCTACCGCCGCGCGACGCTTGCTGAGCGGTTGCAGCCGCGCCCGGTCGGCCGGGCTGCGTGATCGACTTCTGGATCGGTTGTGCGGCCGGCGCCGTGTTGGTCGCTGGCGGCGCGGAGTGTGTCTTGCTGCCGCGGCTGCCGACACTACCGCCCTTACCGCTTCGGGCCTCGGCAAAGTCGACGGTCACCATGGCACCGGCTCCCAGTACTGCCAAAAGTGCGAGAGCCTTGCCGGAAAACAGCTTGAAACGAGTGTTCATCTTGCCCCTCAGAGTTACGACGGGCCACGGAAGCCCGTGATTACGGGCCCGGACGGACGTGAAACTGATATAGGAGCTGCCGCCCGTTCGTCCAGTCCGCACATATACTGAGCCGCCGCGTCGGTTACGATTGTCTCAACCTGTATGGGCCCACACCGATGGGTCACCCGATGCCCCCGCGGAACCGCTCCAGCTCGAGTTCCCTTAGCGTCCGCCGTCGAATCTTCCCCGTCACCGTCTTGGGGATTTCATCGATGAACTCCACGGCCCGCGGGTATTTATAAGGCGCTGTCATAGACTTGACGTAGTCTTGCAGCTCACCAACCAACGCTGCGGTCCCCGCTTGACCCGCTTTCAGGACAATGAACGCCTTGACGATCTCGCCCCGCTGCTGATCAGGACTCGGCACCACCGCGCATTCCGCCACGGCCGGATGTTCGAGCAGAACGTTTTCCACCTCAATCGGGCCAATCCGATAACCAGCCGAGTTGATCACGTCGTCGGATCTCCCCGCGTACCAGAGATAACCCTCGGCATCTCTCGTGCCACGATCACCGGACAAGTACCATCGCCCCTCGGGCCCCTCGATGAAGCACTGAGCGGTCCGCTCCAGGTCCTGCCAGTAACCGAGCATCAGCTGCGGGCTCGGCGTCAGCAACGCGACATGACCTTCTTCGCCGACGCCGACCCTGCGCCCATCATCGTCCACGATATCGATGTCGAGCCCCGGCTGCGGTCGCCCCATCGAGCCGAGCCGCACTGGCTCCGATGGATAATTCAGCACCATCATCAAGGCTTCCGTCTGCCCGTAAGCCTCCGACACGAGAGATCCAGTCGCCCTGCGCCAGCGCTCCGCTGCGATGGGGCTTACCGCTTCCCCCGCTGATACCGTCCGCCGGAGAGCCGAAAGGTCATGAGATCCGGTCTCCTCGCTCCCGAGCCGAAGCAGTTCCGTGCTGGAGGCGCAGAACACCGTGATGCGGTGCTTGGCGAGCATTCGCAGCCGATCCGCTGGAACGAACGGGGCGTCGTACTGGAAAGCGGTTGCCCCGCAACTCCACGGACCCCAGATCACGCTCGTGCCCGCCTTGCTCCACCCCGTATCGGCCGTGCACCAGATCCGGTCTCCCGGCTCGAGGTCGAGCCAGAAATAGGCCTGCATCCGCCACGCATAAAGTGCACGCGCCGCATGCAGCACGCCCTTCGGGTGTCCCGTCGACCCAGACGTGTAGTACATCACGGCCGGGTCCTCGATCCCGATCCTTGGCGCCGCGAAATGATCCGTGCCTGAGTTGAGCGCGTCAGACCAGGAGATCCAGCCGCGCGCTCCACCGACTGCGACGCGCACGGCAATCTCGGCCTCGACGTCGGCGAATCTCGTCACCTGATCGGCCCTGCAGATGGCCGCTTTCGCCCCCGAGTTCCTCACCCGATAGGCGATGTCGCGCCCCGTCAGCATCTCGATGCACGGAATGGCGATGGCCCCCATCCGGACGCACGCAACGAGCGCGATCTGCCACTCGGGGACGCGGGGCAGCATGACGATCACCCGATCGCCTTTGCCGACACCCGCGGCAGCGAGCGCTGATGCCAGCCGGCACGAACGGCGCGCAATGTCCGAAAAGCGATACTCCGCCGTCTCGCCGCCGGCATTCTCCCAGACGAGGGCGATGCCGTCCCGTTCCGCGGCCCATTGGTCGACCACATCCGTCGCGAAATTGAAGGTCTCCGGAATATCCCAGCGGAAATCGCGCACCAGATCGCTGTAGGGCGTGTGCCTTGCAATGCCTCGAAGCTGCTCGTCCCTCATCGGCTCACCCTACCTCGCCTTCCGCTTGGCCTTCTCGGCGAAGAACGCCGCAATCGCCGCCTGTGGCTCGCCCGTCTTGTAGGCGTCCGACAGGGCATCGATGCCGGCATAGATGCCCTCGTCGACCGAGACGCGTTGCCAGCGGTTCATCAGCGCCTTTTGTGCCCGCACCGCCTGCGGCGTCGCCTTGAGGATCAGCGTCAACCAGTGCTCGACCGCCGCATCCAGCCCAGGAGCCGGCACCACCTTCTGTGCGAATCCCATGGCAAGAGCTTCCTCGGCCCCGAATGTCTCGCCCGTGAGCAGGATCTCGCGCGTCTTCCCCCAACCGATCAGGCCGGGCAGCAGCGCTGCCTCGATCACCGAGGGCAAGCCCATCACGACCTCGGGCATGCCGAGTACCGCACCCTCGACCACCACCCGCATGTCGGCTGCCGCCGCCACCTCGAGCCCGCCGCCGAGGCAGAAGCCGTTGATCCGCCCGATCACCGGCACCGGACACTCCCGGATCGCCTTGCACGCCATGTGGAGCCGCGTAATGAAGAGCCGCGCACTGTCCGCGCACATGCCGCCGAGCTCATTGAGATCAGCCCCGCCGATGAACGCCCGATCTTCCGCCCCGGTCAGCACGACGGCTCTGAGCGCTTCATCGCGCGACAACCTCTCGAACGCCTCCCGCAACGCCACGATGATCGGCGTCGACAGCACGTTGAGCCGGCGACGATTGTCGATCGTGACGTACGCCACCGGGCCGTGCGACCCGTGCTGCACCATCTTCACGCTGACGCCGGCTTCGGTCATGGTCGGTCCTCCACGAGATCTAGTTTCAACGCAACTTGGCAGATCGCGACATGCCGCTCCAGAACCGAGTGACGCCCGAGGGCGAGATCGTCGCCCATGCAACCCGCGGGCTCATGATGGGCAATCGCGGCGGGGCCCTCCACGATGAGCATCGCACGCTGCGCCGCCGCCGCTGGGTCTCCAGGCAGTGGATCTGCTGCCGGCTCGCCTTCAAGGACCGCCACCGTCAGGTCATGTCACCCGGCCAGTACACCGAGCTGTTCTTCCTCGACGAGGCGACGGCCTTGGCGGCCGGCCACCGCCCTTGCTTCGAATGCCGCCGGGACGATGCGGTCGCCTTCGCCACCTTATGGGCCAGGCTTCGGGGCAAGGACGGTCGCGCCTCCGCACGCGAGATGGACGATGTCCTCCACGCCGAACGAGTCGACGCACGCGGCCGCAAAGTGACCTACATCGCCGAACTCGACGATCTACCCGACGGCACCTTCATCCGCCACCAAGGCCAACCCTGCCTTGTCTTCGCGGGCAGCATCCACCCTTGGACGCCGGACGGATACCAGCGGCCCCAACCACGCCCGCGAAACTGCCAACTGGAGGTGCTGACACCACGCAGCGTCGTCTCGGTGCTGGCTGCCGGATTCACGGCGGCCATGCATCCATCTGCCACCGCACGCCCACTCAATCAGGCGGGTTGAGACCGCCTTTCGATCGCCGCCCGAAGCAACAGGTAGAGCGTCGTTGCATTGAGGATATGCCACAGCGCATGCGTGCCTCGATGATGACCGAGCACGTGCGTCGCCTCGCACACCTCCCGGTCGATCGTCCTGAACATTGCCGAGACGAAGAAGACTGCCCCTGCAGCGAGCAGCAAACGCCCGGAGCGCAAGCCCCGCTGTTCCGCCACGAGCCCGACGATCAAAAGTGAGACCAGTGCCGGCAGATAGCCGAGCGACCCGTTGAGGCAGGGCTCGCCGCTACAAGACACGCTCGATGCCAGCGAGCCCGCATAGAGAAACGCCAGCATAATAATCCCGGTCGCCAACCACCCCAGACCGACAAAAGCTCTGAGCGCGAATGCCAGATAGACGAGCATGAACACGGTGATGGGCGCCACGTCCGCAACCAGCGCCCATCGCGTCGCGAACGTATGAAACAGAAAGCTGCCTATCCCGATGGCCGCCACTGCGCTAACCAGCAGCCACAACGCCAGCCGCTCGCCGGCCCCCGAAACGACTGCCGATCGTTCCATTCGCCGCAACCGACTAGCCGCGACCGCTGCCGCCCCCAGGAACGCCGCGTTTGTTACGGCATTCACCGGCTCCGCCCAGAACGATGGATCCGTTCCCCGCTCGCAGTAGTTGAAAACCTGCTCGAGCCAGCTCACCGCGGTCCTCCACTGCGACGCCCGCAGAGCCGGAGCCGGGCACCCGAATTGCCCGCCAGGCGGCGATACGCTACCCCACAGCTGTGTAGTCGAGTCGTCAAAATCAGCCGAAGAGGCAGCCACGATGACCACAGCTTGGCGAACACTTTGTGACCGGCGCATCGGCCTCATCGGATTGGTGACGGTGGGTTTCGCCACCATCGCGCAGCCAGCTGACGCCCGTCCCCGACAAGGCGGCGGCGGCTCGGTGGTTGCATGTAGCCACTACGGCAAGGGTTGCGTGAGCGGCCCGGTGCGCCGAGGCCCCGTGGGCTTGGAGGTTCGCATGCCCGGTGGAACCTGGATCGGATGCAAGCGCAACTGTGCACGTACGCTGCGCGAAGAGGCCTTGGACTTCTTCGAGACGCTGAACGAACGCGTCTGGGACCAGTGACTCGGCTCAGGACTGCGGTATTTGAACATTGGCAGGATGATCAGCCGACTTACGTCACCATTGTTCAACAGCACGTCCACCACGCCGCCGCGAACCGCTTGCCTTGGTCGTGGCACAATGCACAATCAAATCCAGTGAACACCTGCTTCGCGGATCGACCGAGCCATCCCCGAGCAGATCAACGGCGGCTCGGCAGGTCGACATGGCGAAGCTCATCCGCTCCGTTATCGTATTGGGAATGCTAGCTTCTTTGGCTGGCGCTGCCGGTTTCTGGGCTTTCGCCGAAACCGTTCACAAGCTCTCTCCTGCCCGTGATCCTCGCGCCGACGCCATCGTTGTCCTCACCGGTGACGAGGAGCGAATCACCACCGGCGTCCGCCTGATGGCCGAAGGACGCGCCCCACGCCTGCTGATTTCCGGTGTCAATCCGACAACCCGCATGCCGACCGAGCTGAAGCGCCCCGTCGACGGCAGTGACACGACGCGCGACGCGCTCGTACGCTGTTGCATCGAAATCGGGCACGCGGCCATGAACACCAGCGGCAACGCCGACGAAACCCGCCAATGGGTTCGCAGCAACGGCTTTCGAAGCCTGATCGTGGTCACGTCGAGCTACCATATGCTCCGCAGCCGGGTCGAGTTTGCGCGCGTCATGCCGGACATTCACCTCGTCTCCCACCCCGTCAGCGCCGGCCGCAATCTGCAGTTGGAGAATTGGTGGCACCATTGGCCGACGGCCCGTCTCCTGTTCGGAGAGTACCTGAAGTTCCTGGGCTCCAGCGCACGCTTCTCGGTCGCGCGGCTTGTGACCCCCGTTCCGGAACCCTCTCGACCGGTGCTCCCGCCGGGGAGTCTCCCTTCCGCCTCCGCCAATCCCAGGTCGGATCGATGACCGCATCACCGGGAGTGGCCCTGCGCTCGGCCGTCTTCAACTTGGCATTTTATCTCGTCACTGCGCTGATGATGCTGCTCGGCGTCTGGCTTCTGATTGGTCCCCGCTCGTGGGCGATGACGGGCCTTCGCTGGCATGGCTTGGTCTGTCTTTGGTTGCTCCGCGTGATCTGTGGCACCCGCTACGAGGTGCGTGGCCGCGAGCACATCCCCGCGGGCTCATGCCTGGTCGTCGCAAAGCATCAGTCCGCCTGGGATACATTCGCGCTGATCCCACTCTTCCGCGACCCGGCCATCGTGCTCAAGGCCGAGCTGACCCGAATTCCGCTCTACGGCTGGTTCTGCATCAAGTTCGAGCACATCCTCGTCCGTCGCGACCGCGCGGCCGCGGCCCTCAAGGCCATGCTGGCCGACGCAAAGGCGCGCTCGGATGCGGGCCGCGAGGTCGTGATTTTCGCCGAAGGCACCCGCCGCCCTCCAGGCGCCGAACCCGATTACAAGCCCGGCTACGTGGCCCTCTACGATGCACTGGAGGTCCCCCTTATTCCGCTCGCCCTCAATTCAGGGCTCTATTGGCCACGCAAAAGCCTGACCCGCTATCCCGGCACCATCATTGTCGAGATCCTGCCACCCATCCCCGCCGGCCGCCCCCGCGCGCAGATTCGGCGCGAGGTCGAAACCGCGATCGAGCAGGCCTCCTGGCGCCTGATCGCCGAGGCGGCGCGCGAGCCATCTCCCCCGCCGAAGGCCCGCGAGCTGGCCGCCTCCGCACCCGCCTGACGAGCAGCGAACATGACGAGATCAAAGCTCCGCCGAACGCTCCGATGGTCTTATGTTGCGCTGACCGTGGTGCTTGCCGTCTCGCTCGTCACGAAATTGGCTCCCCATATCCCCGGTATGGCCGGCTCGCCTTGGGAGAGCGTCGCGAAGGATGTGTACGAATACCTCAAGGACATGGCGCTGGTCTTCGTCACCGTCGTCGCCGCCGCCCTCGCCGGCATCTACCAGCGCCGCCAGAGCTTCATCGCCGCGCTGAAGGAGGAATGGCGCGAGATCGTCGATGCAAAGTCCAAGCTCTACGCCTACACGCGCCGCGATGCTCCATCCCACGAGGACTATATCGAAACGTTTCTCGCCATCTCGGCCACGATCGACAACATGCGTACCGTCTACGCCAATGTCGGCGAAACGGGGAACATGATCGGTATCTATCCGTTCGCTCCGCTCCACGACATGCGCCGAGCGTTGCAGACCCTCGACCCGACAAAGGCGAAGGACGTCTCCGCCGACGATCGACGTCTGGTGCGCGACGCCGTCCTGCAGTCCTTCTACGCACTGCGGGAGAACTTCCTTGAAGAGCTCGAACTCGAGCCACCGGATCGGCCTCTGCTTGCCTGGGGCGGTCGCCGTCACAAGAAGACCGGTGCGCCGAAGTGGGCCCGCGACCTTCAGTCAGTCGAGCGACGCGATACCGACGAAGCCTCGCCGCCCGATCCGCGTATCGATGACTTTCTGCGAGATCTCTACGAGAAGGAGCACACGACCGAGAAGCCTTGGCGCAATCTCGCTAACGGCCCGTTGAACGGCAAGCCGCGCAATGCCAAATCGCACCTCTCCGACGACCCCGACGGCCCCATCACTTGATCAGCGCGCACGCCGCCCAACCTTGAGCACCCGCAGCATCAGCGCCGTCCCGAGCCCGAATGCGGCATGCAGGACGAACAGAGTCAACCAGGTCCGCATGTTCCATCCGGCAGCGAACGGCCGCCCCTTGATCGGTCCGACGATCAGCAGCGCCACCGCACTCACGACGATCCCGCCGAACAACGCCGCTGTCAGCCAGTAACTGCTCCCGGCACGCCCCCGAAGCACACCCAGGAAAACGATCCCCCACAACCCACCCCAGAAAGCCGAGCTCAAGGTCTGCGGCACCCCGAACGGCGGCACGGGCCTCATGGCATAGGGCGCGTTCGGAATAAGACCCGCGAAATGGAGAAGCGCCGCTAGCCCGAACTGGAACACCAACACGCTGACAAATCCCGCAACGAACGCTTTCGCAATGTTGATCGGAGAAAATGCATCAGTTTCGCCGAGTGAATTCATCGATGGCATCCCTCAACGATTGAACCGCCCACTGATACGAAACGAGGTCGAGCCCGCATTGGAGATCTAACACGCCGGCGAGAAATTTCGCTGGATCGCTCGCCGACGTCGCATGAACCCCAGCCTCGCCTCGTCGCCAGCTAGGTCCAGAGCGCCCGCGGACCGAAGAACGCCACATCCTTGATCCGCCGCACCGCGCCCTGCAGCGCATTGGCGCGCGGATCCGTGCAATAGGTCATCGAGATCACCAAGCGTCGCTCACCCTCGACGATCGGCGTCACTTTGTGGTGCACCTTCGCACCCTCGAACACGATCAAGGCGTTCGGCGGCGTCGCGACGTCCGTCTCCACACCCTGGATTTTCGCCTTCAGCGTCGCGTGACTGAGCCCTCCAGAAGCTCTGCCCTCGTTGATCACCGGCAGCAGCACTGTGAAATGGCGTCCCCGATAGAAGTTATGGTCGTAGTGCCAGCCGATATGGTCTCCGGGCCTTTCGTAGAACAGCACAGAAAGCGAACTCTGATCATTGATCGGTGTCGGTTTCACCGTTTCCCCGACGATGCGCGAGATGAGCGCCTGTATCTCACGCGAATGGTAGAGGGCGACGATCGCCGGAGCCGTCTCGAAAAGGCTTTCGTAGGCGACCGTCCCACCCTTCTTGTGCGTCGGGACATAGCTGCGTTCTGGACCGGCGAGCGCGAGCGCCTGTTTGCGAAGCACTTCGAGTGTTCTGCCCGGTAAGATGTCGTCGAGACGTGCCAGACGTTGATCGAATAAGGGAACCGGGCGCTGCAGCAGTGGATCGAGGTCCAACGGCACGGCGGATCGGATCGCCTGGCTTCTCGCCTCGAGAGATTGGTAGAGACGGCCACGGCGATGGCGGGCGTACGCCAGTCCGCCCGCACCGACAGACAAAAGCACGAAAAGCGCTTCGGTGATCATGGTCTTTCTCTACTGACCTCGACCTCGTCTCTCTTCCTTCGAAACTGACGGCTTCATAGGGATCTCGAATGACACTTTTGCTTCAGGTCTGCGGCCATCGCGCAGCCTCGCGCGGCGGGTCCCAGGGAAAACGCACACGTTCGGCAGCCGGCCGCGGCCCCAACGCGGAGAGAGGCTTGCTCCTGTTGCCCGGCGCAAGCTGATGCACCCGCGCAAAGAGTTCGTCAGTAAGCTTTCGTCGGTCGTTCGCGTGCTCGAGTGCTGAGAACGGCACGACGTCGCCGACATGCAGCCGCACGTCGGCTCCAACGAACTTGCGGAACTCGGACACCAGCAGCGATAGCCTGAGCATGAGGCTGACCCGGCTCACGAGATGGAAAAGACGACTGTTCTGCCCCTCGAAGTAGACCGGCAGCACACTGGCCCGGCTCTGCTGCACGAGGCGCGCCGTGAAGTGCTTCCACGGCAACTCCTCGGCCTTGCCGAACGGCCGCTCGGCCGTCGCAACGCCGCCCGATGGGAAGATGATCAGCGTCGTGCCGTCCTGCAGCAGTCGACGTGCCGCAACCCGCGTCGCGAGGTTTGTCGCAAGCGCCGCCTCGGTCTCCGCGAAGTCGATCGGCAGAACGATATCGCGAACTTCCGGCACCTTGAGGAAATCACGATTGACCAGGATACGATAGGGTCGCCCGATCGCTTCCGCCAGCACGGTCAACGCGATTCCGTCGCCAATGCCGAATGGATGATTGGCCACGATCACTAGCGGATCATCCGCACCGATCCTGGGCGGCCACGGCCCTTGCAGATCGAGCGAAGTACCGATCAGAGACAGCATGTCGGCCATCATGCGCGGGCTCTTGCCGGCCGACTCGCAGCGCCATCGCTCATAAAGAGGAAGGAGACGCCGACGCCCCGAAGCATTCTCGACCGCGCGGACGAAACGTCGCTGCCATCGCGGCAGACTGTCCGAGGCATAGCTGAGTTGCTCGGTTGGCATCGTTAGCGGCCGAAACGGAATGAGGAGCACACGTCCAAAACTCGTCTCCGGCGACATATGGGCAGACTACGACCCACTTTCCAGAGGCAACCCAATTCTTGTTCAAAGCCGTTGACTCAGCTCCGCATCACCCCCTCGGCACCGACGTATAGACAGCGTCGGTCCGCAAAGCGGCATTCCGCCGCCTCGCCTGCAACGGTCCTTCCAAGGCCGCATACGCCGCGTTCACGCGCCGTGCCATCGCCGAGAGGTAGTCGAGCACCTCGGTCGGCAGCTCGGCCGAGGCATAGCGATCCGGATGATAGGCCTTCGAGAGCCGGTGCCAGGCGCTCTTGACCTCCTCGAGGCTGGCCTCGGCCTTGACCCCGAGAATGGTATGCGGATCGAACTCGTCCATTGCCGCGATCCGACCTTTCAGGCTGTCCGGCTTCGCCACCTGCAGGACCTTCACCGAACGGATCTTAGCCTTGGAGATCAACACCCGCTCGCCGCCCCACGGCTCGAACTCAATGAACACATCAGGACCATTCAGCACGCTGGCGAGCGTGCGTCCGATCCCAATCATCGCCCGACCACTGAGCGTGTCGCCCCCGTCGGTTGTCAGCTGGATCGCCACGCTCTGCTGCTCGACATTGTCGATCTTGTTGCGCTCGAACATTCTGCTCGTCTCGTTGCGTGTCCCAGGACGGCACACCGGTTCACCTATGCGATGAACCTCGCAAGAACCGTGCACAACGCCCCCAGCTCTTAGATTTCCCGCCCAGCGAACAATCCAAGTCGTTGCGAGTTCAGATTTGGGGACGGGTCGATCGCACTCCACCGATCGGATGCCGGCAGCGAATGGGGACGAGTTGGACAAGACGACGCGCTTTGTCGACGGATGGCAGGTAGCTTGGTCCCGCATCGACTCATGGGTCGACGGCTTCTTCGGACTGCTCCCCAACCTCATTGTCGGAGCCGTGGTTTTCGCGATCCTGCTGCTCGTCGCTCAATTGACCAGTTCGACCCTCCGCTCGTCTTTCCGCCGTCGCGAGCGCCACGATCTCGGGGAAATGGTTTCGAGCTCGTCATTCTGGGTGATCACGCTGTTCGGAACTCTGATAGCCCTGACCATAATTCTACCAACCCTCAATCCGGGCGATCTGGTCGCCAGCCTTGGCATCGGCTCGATTGCCGTGGGATTTGCGTTCAAGGACATTTTGCAGAATTGGCTGGCGGGGCTTCTGATCCTGCTCCGGCAGCCGTTTCGGCGGGGTGATCAGATCCGAGTTGGCGAGATCGAGGGTACCGTCCATCGCATCAACCAGCGCGCAACCTTGATCCGGACCTATGACAACCGCATCGTCGTCGTTCCTAATGCTGACATTTATACGTCTAGCGTCATCGTTATGACCGCCTACCCGACCCGCCGCCTCACTCTCGATGTGACGGTCGGCTACGATTATGAGGTAACCCTCGTCCGCAATCTTATTGCAAATGCCCTTGCCAGCCTCGACGAGGTCGAGAAGTCACCCGCACCTCAGGTCTTGTGCTGGGAGCTGGGCCCCACGTCGCTCGCCCTGAGGATCCGCTGGTGGACACGTTCCCAGCGCTCGGACGAGGTGGCGGGCCGCAGCCGGGTCGTTCAAGCAATCAAGGAGACGTTCCAGGCGAACGGCATCGACCCAACCGACCCTCAGATCGTGCTGACCCAGCACCTAAAAATGGACGAGGCTCCTTCCGCCTCGGCGTCGCCGACGGCCCTGTTTCCGCCCCGTTCCGAGCGGCCAGCTCCCAATCCGGTCTCGAGGGCTCCTCCACCCGAGCGACTGGTCATCCCGCCGGACGACCCCGAAGCGGAGAAGCCCAGGGAGCAGCACTGCCAAACGCCAATCGAAAGCAAACCCGAGACTCGAGCACGCTCAGGCGCCGCCGTCGCGAGCCGGGACTGACCTTCGGAACCACCGCACTGGCGGCTTCTCCCCGGATGTGCTACGCCCCCGGCGAGCTTTCATGATGCGCTGCACAATTGCGCGCTCCCACGGCCCCAGCGGCCGGGGCCGACCCCAGGACGTCCTTATGAACTTGCGCAACATCGCGATCATCGCCCACGTCGATCATGGCAAGACCACGCTCGTCGACGCGCTTCTCAAGCAATCCGGCGCCTTCCGGGAGAACCAGAAGGTCGAGTCCCAGGCCATGGATTCGAACGATCTCGAGCGCGAGCGGGGGATCACCATTCTCGCCAAGTGCACGTCGATCCTCTGGCACGACACCCGTATCAACATCGTCGACACGCCGGGCCACGCCGATTTCGGCGGCGAGGTCGAACGCATTCTCAACATGGTGGACGGCGTCGTCGTCCTGGTCGACGCCTCCGAGGGCCCGTTGCCCCAGACCAAATTCGTCGTCTCCAAGGCCCTCAAGCAGGGCATGCGCCCGATCGTGGCGATTAACAAGATCGACCGCCCCGACGAGCGCCACGACGCCGTTCTGAACGAGATCTTCGATCTGTTCGCCTCCCTCGACGCGACCGACGAGCAACTCGACTTCCCTGTCGTTTACGGCTCGGGGCGCGATGGCTGGATGGCCGACGCGCCCGAAGGCCCCATAGGTGACCTCACCCCATTGTTCGAGTTGATCCTGCGCCATGTGCCGCCCCCGGTTGCAGAGGATGGTCCTTTCCGGATGCTTGCGACCACGCTCGAGGCCGATCCGTTCCTTGGCCGGATCCTGACCGGCCGCATCCGCTCGGGAAGCGTCAAACCGAACCAGGCCATCAAGGCGATCTCCCGCGACGGCAAACTGATCGAAACCACCCGCGTGACCAAGGTGCTGGCCTTCCGTGGCCTCGACCGAACGTCCGTCGACCTCGCCGAGGCCGGCGATATCGTGGCGATCGCTGGTGTCACCGAGGCGACGGTTGCCGATACCCTGTGCGATCCGACCGTCGAGACCCCGATCCCGGCCCAGCCGATCGATCCGCCGACGCTGGCGATGAATTTCCGCATCAACGACGGCCCCTTCGCCGGCCAGGAAGGCGACAAGGTCCAGAGCCGCGTTATCCGCGACCGGCTGATGAAGGAACTCGAGCGCAACGTCGCGATCCGCGTCCGCGAGAACGCCGACAAAGATAGCTTCGAGGTGGCCGGCCGCGGCGAGTTGCAGCTCGGCATCCTGATCGAGAACATGCGTCGCGAAGGCTTCGAGTTGACCGTTTCCCGCCCACAGGTCGTAACCAAGACCGATGAGGCGACGGGCCAGCGGCTGGAGCCGGTCGAGGAAGTCATCGTCGACGTCGATGAGGCTCACTCCGGCATCGTCGTCCAGAAGCTGTCTGAGCGAAAAGGCGAACTCCGCGAGATGCGCTCTTCGGGCGGCGGCCGCACCCGGTTGGTCTTTTACGTCCCGACGCGTGGCCTGATCGGCTATCAGGGCGAGTTGCTGACCGACACCCGCGGCACCGCGGTGATGAACCGCCTGTTCCACGACTACGTGCCCTTTAAGGGTGAGATCGCCGGTCGCCGTAATGGCGTCCTCATCTCCAACGGCGTCGGCGAGGCAACTGCCTACTCGCTGTTCTACTTGCAGGAGCGCGGCGCACTGATGATCGATCCCCAGACCAAGGTCTACGAGGGCATGATCGTCGGCGAGCACAGCCGCGAGAACGACCTCGTCGTCAACGTCATCCAGGGCAAGAAGCTCACCAACGTGCGCGCCTCCGGCAAGGACGAAGCCCTCATCCTCACGCCGCCCGTTCGTATGACGCTCGAGAAGGCGATGAGCTACATCCAGGACGACGAGCTCGTCGAGATCACGCCGGAAACCATTCGCCTGAGGAAGCGCTGGCTCGATCCGAACGTGCGCAAGCGCATGGAGAGGAAGAGCGAGGCCGAGGCGGTCTGACCGCCAGAGCCACCTCCTCAGAGCGGATGCAAACCGTCCTATCCCCGGTGAATCTTCACATACTCGAAGTCACCGGGCTTCTGGTCGATACCCACCTTCGGCGCCGCGATCCACGGGGCAAATTTGCCGCGGTCCCAGCACGGCTGCATCAGCGAGGCGATGAAATCGCCATCCGCCTTCGATGGCAGCCACTGGTCGCGCATCTTCATCCACCGCTCGGCGTCCAATAGCTTACCCTCGGGCGACGCCTCGATGCTCTTGAACTCGCCGATTTTTCGGTTGAAGGCGACCGACGGCAGCATGAGCTGAAACTTGATGCCAGCCTTCTCGATGATGCGGTTCCAGCGCGAGACGCCGCCTTGGCAGTCCTTCGTGTAATCGTCCCGCAACCGCATGTTGATGGCCGTCAGCGCCGGCTCGTCCACCGTCCGAATATCCCCGTCGACCAGCTTGAGCACCGGATACGTCGCGCTCGTCAGCTGGTGATCGTCCTCGATCCGCGTCTCCATGAAGCGACCCTTGAGGCCGGCATTGAAGAAATTGGCCGCGTTGGTCGAGACCTCCGATCCAAAAAGGTCCAGTGAAAGCGAGTAATGCAGGTTCGCCTTCTTCTGGATCGTCGGCAGATCGATCACGCCCAGCGCTCGGATGCGCGTTGTATCGAACGGATCATCGATGCCGGCGGCCTTCATGGCCTCGCACGTGCGCTCGATCACGCGCCCCACGCCCGTCTCGCCGACGAACATGTGGTGGGCTTCCTCGGTCAGCATGAATCGGCACGTGCGTGACATCGGATCGAAGCCGGACTGTGCCAGGCTCTCGAGCTGCATCTTGCCGTCACGGTCGGTGAAGAACGTGAACATGAAGAACGACAGCCAGTCCGGCGTCTCCTCGTTGAAAGCGCCCAGCATCCGCGGCTTGTCGGCGTCACCCGAGCGCCGCTCCAGCAGGCCTTGCGCCTCCTCGCGGCCGTCCCGCCCGAAATACTTCTGCAGCAGGTAGACCATCGCCCAGAGGTGCCGGCCTTCCTCGACGTTCACCTGGAACAGGTTGCGCATGTCGTAGAGCGACGGTGCCGTCTTGCCGAGGAAACGCTGCTGCTCGACAGACGCGGGCTCCGTGTCACCCTGGATCACCACGAGGCGGCGCAGCATGGCGCGATACTCGCCCGGCACCTCCTGCCAGGCCTTTTCGCCCTTGTGCGCACCGAAATTGACACGACGATCCTCGTCCTGCGGCGCCAGCAGGATTCCCCATCGGTAATCCGGCATCTTCACGTAGTCGAACTTCGCCCATCCCTTGGGATCGATGGAAACGGCGGTGCGCAGATACACGTCGGACGACTGGAACCCTTCGGGACCCATTGCCATCCACCAGTCGATATACCCCGGATGCCACTGTTCCAACGCCTTCAGCACCCGGTTGTCCGATGCCAGGTTGACGTTGTTCGGGATCTTGGTCGAGTAGTCGACGAAGGTCGTATCGGGCATCGGCTCACTCGTGAGGGACCAGACATTTCTACGTCGGGCGGGGCGACCGACCGCCGTCATGCCGGCAGTCTATCATTAGATTGCACGGATTCTGAGCACCCAATTTACCGGATTGCGATCCGATGGCGACGCTTTTGCGGATGCTCCGTAAACTTCGCGGGCCGACGTCATGCTCGGCTCCGCTTGTCGATCACCCGCTTGGCCTTGCCCTCGCTGCGGGCAACGCTGCCAGGCTCCGCCACGGTAATCTTCGCCGTCACGCCGATGGCGCCCTTGATGTGATGGCCGAGTTCGCCTGCTGCTTTGGCCCGGATTTCTAACCCCTCCTCGGGGTCGGCCGCCTCGACCACCACCTCCATCTCGTCCATTCGCCCGGTTCGCGTCAGCACGATCTGGTAATGTGGCGACAGCCCCATGACCTTGAAAATCTGCTCCTCGATCTGCGTCGGAAAGACATTCACTCCCCTGACGATCATCATGTCGTCCGACCGCCCGGTGACGCGCTCCATCCGGCGCATCGAGCGCGCGGTGCCTGGTATCAGGCGCGTTAGATCCCGCGTGCGGTACCGGATGATCGGCATTGCCTCCTTGGTCAGCGACGTGAACACCAGCTCACCCAGTTCCCCCTCCGCGACCGGCGCCCCCGTCTCCGGGTCGACGATCTCCGGATAGAAGTGGTCCTCCCAGATGTGCGGCCCGTCCTTCGTTTCCACGCACTCGTTGGCGACGCCCGGCCCGATCACCTCGGAAAGCCCGTAAGTATCCACCGCGTGAATATCAAAGGCCGCCTCGATCTCAGCCCGCATGGCATCCGTCCAGGGTTCAGCCCCGAGGATCGCCACCTTGAGCGAGGTTTTCCTGGGGTCACGGCCCTGACGGCGGAACTCGTCGAGGATCGCCAGCAGATAGGATGGCGTCACTGTGATGATGTCTGGCGCGAACTCCGAGATGAGTTGCACCTGCCGCTCGGTCATGCCGCCCGACACCGGGATCACGGTCAACCCGAAGTCGGTCGCGCCGTCATGATATCCGAGGCCACCCGTGAACAATCCGTATCCGTAGGCATTGTGCAACTTCATGCCCGGCCGCCCGCCGGAGGCCCGGATGCACCGTCCCACCATCTGCGCCCACGTCGCCAGATCCCGCTTGGTATAGCCGACCACCGTCGGCTTCCCCGTTGTGCCGGATGACGCATGAATGCGCGCGAGCTGAGCTTGTGGCACCGCGAACATCCCGAAAGGATAGTTGGCCCTGAGATCCGCCTTGGCCGTGAACGGGAACAGCCTCAAGTCGTCGAGCGAGCGAAGATCCTCCGGCTTGACGTTTGCCGCATCGAAAGCCTGCCGGTAGTGCGCCACGTTCTCGTAGGCGTGCTTGAGCGACCACTTCAGCCGATGCAGTTGAAGCCCGCGGATCACCTCGACAGGCGCGATCTCGATCGGATCGAGCTCGAAACGCTCCGGTGTCAGAACTTGCATCCTGTCGTTCCTCCCATGCCCGGCTCCACGGCCCGAGTTCGTGGTCGGAGGGCGTGTGAACCAGCCCCCACTCGGGGTCTGCCCCAGCGTGGCTCTACCCGTACAGCTTCCCCGGAATGCTTCTCACGTGTCCACGGAACTCAGCGATCACCTCGCCGGCATCGCTCGTCACCCGCACGTCATAGATGGCACTGCGATCGGCCCGCTGCCGCTCTGTGCCTTCGGCAACGAGCCGCATGCCGAGCCGAGCTGGAGAAACCAACGCGATCTGGCTCTGCGCAAGTATCATGCGCTGATTATAGCTGTTGGAAGCGAAGGCACACGCGCTGTCGGCCAGTGTGAAGATGAACCCACCGTGGCAGACACCGAGCCCGTTCACCATGGCGGCCGTGATCTCCATCGACAGCACGGCCGAGCCCGGTCCGACCCGCTCGAGCCGCATCCCGAGGCCACGGCTCGCGTTGTCCTCTGCCCACATCGCCTCGGCACTGGCCCGCGCAATGGCATCGGCATCAGGGCTGCTCATCGTCGCTCCCGCTATCGGCCATTGAACTTCGCCAGCCGCTTCTCCTGGAATGCTGTGACGCCCTCGATGTAGTCGACGGACGCAGCCGCCTGCTGCTGCAGCAACTTCTCGAGCGCGAGTTGGCCACCGAGATCGTTGCCCGCCGCCGCCGCAAAAGCCCGCTTCTGCAGTCCCAACCCATAGGTGGCCGCCGATGCGAGTCGCTCCGCGACAGCCGTCACCTCGGCATCGAATTTGTCGTCGTCGACCGCCTTCCAGATCATCCCCCACGCCTCGGCCTGGTCGGCCTTGATCGGTTCCGCCAGCATCGCGTGGCCCCGCGCCCGGGCCTCGCCGATCAGCCGCGGCAACATCCACGTCGAGCCGCAGTCGGGCACCAGGCCGAGTCGCGCGAACGCCTGCAGGAACGTCGCCGACCGGCGCGCGATCACGATATCGCATGCGAGCGCCAGACTGGCGCCGGCGCCCGCCGCTACCCCGTTCACCGCCCCGAGAATGGGCTTCGCCATCCCGCGCATGCGCTCGATGATCGGGTTGTAGCGATCCAGCACCTCACCGAGATCCGGCTGCGGTCCGCTCTTCGCATAGACCTCGTCAGACAGCTCTTGCCCTGCGCAGAAGCCACGCCCCGCTCCCGTCAACACCACGACGCGGCACTTTTCGTCCCGGTCGGCCGCCTCGAGTGCCGGAGCCAAAGCCTCAGCCACCTCGCGGCAAAGCGCGTTGAGCTTGTCTGGCCGGTTGAGCGTCAGGCGCACGATGCCGCCGTTTCGTTCCACCAGCACCGTGTCGTTTGCCATACTCGAACTCCATGACCGCGTTTCACAGCAGCATATTGGCCGCTGCCGGGGCTGGTCTCAATGACAATGACAATGGCAATGGGATCGACATCGTCTCGCCGTTGACCTCTGCCTGCGCAGCCCATAGGCTGATATATCACAGACGCACCCGCGGGGCAGACGTCTATCGGCAAAAGGGGTTGCAATCCAAGCGCCCAGCGTCGACGGGAGCTGCGCCAGCACGCCGGAGGATATATGACACCAGAGCAGATCCTTTCGATTCCGCCCCGGGTCCTCTCTCAGAGGCAACGCGAAAGCTACTTCGAGGATGGCCATCTGCTGGTCGAGAACGCGATCTCGACGGCTTGGGTCGAGAGGCTGCGCGCGGCCACCAACGAGATGATCGAGCAAAGCCGCAAGGTCACGACGCGCGACGCCGTCTGGGACATGGAGGCAGGCCACAGTGCCGACAATCCGCGCCTGCGCCGCCTGTCGAGCCCCGTCGATCATCATCCCGTTTTCTGGGAGTACGCGTCGTCGGCCCAGTCGCCGTTGCCTGACATTATCGCCGATCTCGTCGGGCCGGACGTGAAGTTCCATCACTCGAAGCTGAACTTCAAATGGTCGAAGGGTGGCGCCGAGGTGAAGTGGCATCAGGACATTCCCGCCTGGCCCCACACCAACTACACGCCCTGCACCGCCGGCACCTACATCTACGACTGCAATCGCGAGCAAGGACCGATGGGCTTCATTCCTGGCAGCCACAACGGCCCGATCTACTCCGAGTACGATGAGAACGGTGAATGGGTCGGTTGCCTTTCAAAAGAGGACACGGCCAAACTCGACACCTCGAAAATCCAATGGCTCGAGGCGAAAACCGGCTCGATCACCATCCACAATTGCCGCTCGCTTCATTACTCCGAGCCGAACAATTCCCCCATCGCGCGTCCGCTGCTGCTCAACGTCTATTCGAATGCCAATGCGATGCCCTACTCGTTCAACCCGATCCCCTCGCCGCGGGCTGGCGAGATCGTGCGGGGCAAGCCGGCACTCTGGGCCCATCACGATCCTCGCCCCTGCCTCATTCCGCCCGACTGGTCCGGTGGCTACTCGTCGATCTTCGCGAAGCAACAGGGCGAGGACGCGAAAGCCCGCGGCGGCATGATGTGAGCTTGATCGCCGCGCAGACAACGGGAGCAGTTGCCAGTGAACAATCTCGATCGCTTGAAGGCAGCGTATCAGGCCTGGGACGACAGCAAAGGCGCCCGACCCGAGATTTGGCTCGATCTGCTGGCAGACAAGGTCCACATCCAGTCGCTCGGTGCGGAGGCTCAACCACTGGCGTTCGCTCAGGAGCGACGCAGCAAAGCCGACGCAGTCGAATACTTTGCAGGCTTGGCGCGCCATTGGACGATGGTCCACTGGACTCCGCACACGTTCGTCACGGAAGGCGACCGGATTGCCGTCTTCGCCGACTGTGCCTGGACCAACAAGCAGACGGGCAAGACCGTGGAGACGCCAAGCGCCCATCTGTGGACCTTCGAGCAGGGCCAAGCCACCTCGGTGATCGAACTCTTCGATTCCGCCCGCGTCATGGCCGCCGCCACACCCTGAAGGCGTTTGAAGAGCAGGGCGGGACAGGAGAACGCAAGTGCTGAACAGCCTGATGAACGGACTGCGCCGTGCCGGTCTTCTCCCCGGCAAGAGGCCAGACGTTCTCGTGATCCTCAACCACAATCCTGCAGATCCTCGAGAGCCGGATGACGTTGACACTTTCAAATCTCTCGACGCGCTGGTCGGAGACCTCCGGGCAGGAGATCTATTCCAGGGCGGCTATCTGGCGCTCGACACCGCCGGTCGACTGATCACCATGCAGCCGCTCGGGCCCGAGCGTCATGACTTGATCGACGCGACCCTCGCGAAGCATCCGACGGAGGCGCAGCTCGCCCAGCGCATGCTCAAGCACCTTCTGCTTGCCGAGATCGACGATGACGACGACGCATCCGAGAAGCGCCGCCATCTCATCGAACGCGAACACGACACGAAACGTCTGATCGAAATGCTGCCCGACCGCCGCGCCTTCGGCTGACCCATCGACAAAGGACAAACTATGCAGCTCGCCCCAGCCCAAATCGCCCAATACGACCGCGACGGCTATCTCCACTTTCCCGAGTTCTTTACGGCCGCCGAAGTCGAAGCCATGCGCCGCGAGGTCGGCCGCGTGTCCGAGATCGACACGGAAATGGTCGTACGCGAGGGCACGAGCAGAGTGCCGAAGATCATGTTCCGCATGCACGAGACCGACGGTGCCACCGCCTCGCCCGTGTTCAATGCCGCCGTCCGCCTGCCACGAACATTGGGTGTCGCCCAGCAGCTCTTGCGCGACGACGATCTCTACCTTCATCACACCAAGGTCAACATCAAGGCCGCGATCGAAGGCTCGATCTGGCCCTGGCATCAGGATTATGGCTCCTGGTTCAACGACGGCATCGAGCGTCCCACGATGCTCACGATGATGGTCGGCCTCGACGCGTCCAAGGAGATGAACGGCTGTCTCTACTTTATCCCGGGCACGCACGTGATCGGCCGCGTCGATCCCTACTTTGATACCTCGACCGCCTACAAGGTCTGGTCACTGACCCCGACCGACATGAAGCGCATCATCGGCGAATACGGCGAGCCCGTCGCCATCACCGGCAAACCGGGCTCACTCACCGTATTCGACTGCAACCTCGTCCACGCCTCTGGCCATAATCTTTCGGCCCAGGATCGCTGGCAGGCCTACTTCTGCTACAACACCGTCGCCAATCGCCCGCGAGACGTCGAGAAGCCGCGTCCGGATTACGTGCGCTCCCGCAACTGGAAGCCGCTCGAGACCGTGGCCGACGACGGCATTTTGCAGGCGGCTATGGCAACCGCCTGAACGATCCTCTTCTGACTTGAATCCACCAGCTCGAACGCAGTGAGACGAGACGAATGATCACCGAGCGCCAGAAAGCCTTCCGGCACGAATACCGGTCGCGCATCATGGGATTTTACGACGGCTATCTTCACATCGCGATCATCTACGCGATGGGCGCCGCCGCGTTCTACATCTACCTTGAGCATCTCTCCGCGCCGAGCTGGCTCGAGTTGATGACCATCCCGCTGACGTTCCTCTTCACCAATCTCTTCGAGTGGTGGGTGCACAAGTTCATCATGCACCGGCCGATCAACATCCGTGGCTTGCGTGCGGTTTACGAGCGCCACACGCTCAACCACCACCAGTTCTTCACGGACGAGGAGATGCGTTTCCGCGACCACAAGGACTGGCGCGTTACAGTCTTCCCGCCCTACGCACTGGTCGTCTTCATCCTCATGTCGATCCCCGCCGGCATCATCCTCGGCAAGATCTTCACGCCGAACGTCGGCTGGCTCTTCATGTGCACGACGACGGGCATGTATCTCCTTTACGAGTTCATGCACTTCTGCTGCCACGTCGAAGAGAACTGGTTCGTCAGGAACTGCCCGTTCGTGAACACACTCCGGCGTCATCACACCGCGCACCACAACGCGCGCCTGATGATGGAGACGAACATGAACCTGACGTTCCCCATCGCCGACTGGCTGTTCGGCACGTCGGATCTGGACCGAGGGCTCGTCGGCCACCTTTTCAACGGCTACGACACGAGGCACTTGAAGTCGAACCTCCGCGGTCGCCCGAAACGCCCCGATGAGGCCGCGGCCGCCCCGATGGGAAACTATTAAGAAACGAGAACCCCCTCTCCCCATGCCCTCCAATTGCATGAGGAGAGGGTCAGAGTGTGGACCAGCAGATCACGTGCTCAGATCCAGCGCTGGCCTCGCCTCCCGGCCACATCAGTTCGCGACCCCGAGAACTCGCCCATGCCCAATGATGTCAAAGCCATCCTCTCCGTCATCACGCTGCTGGTCGGCATAGCGGTCGGTTACTGGGAAAGCTCGATCGGCAAGGATCATCTTTTCTGGTTGGTGATCGGCTTCGCCGTTTTCGCCGTAATCGCGATGTGGGTTTTCCCCGAGGCGCAGACGAGCAAAAAAGACCTCGCCCAGAAGAACGGAAAGTAAGCGCCCGGCATCCGCGCGCTTAATCCCCACTGACTTGGTCGCCCGGGACAAGAAGACCGACGGCACCGGACCACCTGGCCGTCGGTTCAGGCCACCACATATCCCATGTCACGGTCGCGCCGGCGCGCTGTCTCGGGCCGCTGCCGCGGATCGCCGTAGCCGCCGCCGCCGGGTGTTTCGATAATCACGACATCGCCGCGCTTGAGAAGATGCATGCGACGCGTATCGACGTCTTGCCCGTTGATGGCGACCCTGCCGAGGCCGCCGTTCGCGCCACCGCCGATGCCGGGCGCCGCGATCTTGGTTCGCTCCGTCACGAACCACGCCGAAAGCTCGCGCTCCGACAGGCACTCGATCTCGATCGACTGGCCAAGCCCTCCGCGCGTCTCGCCATCGCCACCCGATCCGCTCTTCAGCGCTTTCTCGCGAAAGAACAACCGGCCCGACTGCTCGGCGACCTCGACCGGCGTCGACGAAATGTTCGATGGCCACGACAAAACGGAGACGCCATCCCCGGCCTTTCGCCCGCCGAGCCCACCATTGTAGAACAGCACCGTCGCAAACGGCCTGCCATCGTCGGCAAGCCCTGCCAGCGTGAAGATCCAGAGAGGTGAGCCGGGGGCCGCCATCACCTTCTCGGGAATCGCCTGATGCAGCGCCCCGAAGATCAGCGCCGGCACGTAGTGCCCCGTCGCCGAACGTCCGCCACACGGGGCCGGAAACCGCGGATTGAGCAGAGAGCCCTCCGGGGCGATCACCTTGATCGGGCGAAGCACGCCCTCATTGTTGGGCAGGTTGGGCAAGAGCGCGCACTTGATCGCATAGGCTGTCATCGCGAACGTGTAGGCCATGACGCAATTGATGGCGCGCGGCTGCTGCGGCGAAGTCCCTGTGAAATCGAACACTGCCTCGTCGTCTTCAATCGTAACCGCCACTCTGAACTCGAACGGCTCGTCGAGGCCGTCCGTCTTCATGGCGTAGCGGTAGGTTCCCGGCTTGACGGTGCGGATCGCGGCACGCATCGCCGCCTCGGAGCGCCGGAAGAGATCGCCTGCAAAGGCTTCGAGATCCTCGAGCCCGTAGTCGTCCATCGTCGCCGCGAGACGCGCCTCGATGACGGAGAGCGCACTTGCTTGCGCCCATACGTCGCCGAGCGTCTGGTCGGGCGTCCTGACATTCGTCCGCAGCAGGCTGATCAGTGTTTCGTCCGGCTTGCCCTCGCGGATCAGATGCATCAGCGGAATATGGAAGCCTTCTTCATAAAGCTCCCTCGGCTCAACGGAACGCACCCGGCCGCCGATGTCCGGCACATGCGACGTCGAGGCCGCGAACGCAACCAACCGCTCGCCGCGGAAAATCGGCTTCACAAGCGTGATGTCGTTGAGATGCCCCGTCGCGTCCCAGGGATTGTTGGTGATCAGCACGTCTCCCGGCCGCATCTGCTCGGGCCCCATCCGCGTGAGGAAATGGCGCACCGTGGCCGGCAGGCAGGCGATGAAAGACGGAATGCTACCCGAGTTCTGGGCCAGCGATCCGCCGTTGGCATCGGTCAGCACGCACGCGAAGTCATTGGCCTCATTGGAGAGCGTCGAGAACGACGTCCGCACGATCACTTTCGCCGCCTCGTCCACGGACGAGATCAATCGTGTCCATACGATCTCGAGCGTCACGGCATCGAGCGGCTTGGCATCGGACATAGAGACCTCTGAGAGTGGCAGAAGCGCAGGTTGCACCAGTATAGGCCGAGCTCGCGGCATCATCGCAAGTGAGCGCGTCCTCGTCGCCTCACGAGCCTTCTTTGGGCAGCGCTGCAGCGAAAACGCGAACAGCCCCGTCGCTTCCGCCAGCCGCGATGCGCTGGCCGTCGGTTGACACCGCCAGAACTCCGATCGAGCCGACCCCCGTCGTGATCGTGCGCACTAGCCTGCCGCGGTCGCAATCCCAGATCCGTACGGTTCCATCGGGCCCGCCCGAGATCAGATGCAGTCCATCCGGCGCAAACGCCAGCGCCGAGACATTGCCTTGGTGCCCATTGAGCTGGCGCTTCAATCGCTTGGCGTAAGTCGACCAGAGCCGGATCTGGCCATCGCTGCTCCCCGATGCCAGCACTCGCCCCTTCGGATCGAACGCCGCGGCCGTGATGGCGTTTCGATGCCCCCGATACGTGCGGATCAGCTCGCCCTTTTCGAGAGCCCACAGCTTGACGCTCGTATCGCCGGCACCGGTTGCGATGAACGGACCGCGCGCGGCATAGGCGATCACCTGCACGGAGCTGTCGTGCCCCTCCAGGACGCGCACGGGCACATGCGGCTTTCCCGTGTCCCACACCGTCACAGCCGAGTCGCGACCGCCGGCCGCGACGCGGTCCGGTCCGCCGGCAAAGACTAGGGCCGAAACCGTTGCCGCGCTGCGCCGTAGGGTGCCGAGCCTCGATGCCGTGTCGATGTCGTAGATGGCAATCGACCCATCCGCGTGTCCGGTTGCGGCATGCCGTCCGGCGAGCGCCATCGCCGTCGCGCCTCCCGCATCGAGTTCGAGCGTTCGCGCAAGACCGCCTTTGACTGCGTTCCAAACCTTCAGCGTCCCGTCGACAGATGCTGTGACGATCTGCTGCCCGTCGCTGGTGAAGGCCAATCCAGTCACCGCGCCTCGATGGCCCTTGAGATCGGCCAGCGGCACATCCCCGTGCTCGTAGCTCATCAGCACGCCCGCGCCTTCCCTCTGCAGGTGAACGCGCGGGATCTGATCCTGAATCGCCACGACCGCGGCGGCGACGAACAACGCCAGCATCACGTTGAGCACGAAACTTCGCCAAACGCTGGCGGCCCGTTTGCGGATCGCTTGGGGTGCTGCCCGGCGCGCGCCCGGCTCGCCGGGCGTCGGCGCCGCTCGCTTCCTCCAGGTGAACCGCGAACGCCGCGGCGGCGGTTCGGCGGCCTCCACGTTCGAATCGGATCGGCCTTTCGCGGCATCCTGCGCCGGCTTTGCCGACTGTCGCGGCTTGGACGACACCGGTTCTGCCGGCGGTGCCGTCTTGCGGGGTGTCGCAGGGGCACCCTTACGCCAGCCATCGAGAAATGCCGCCGCTATGCCGCCAGTCGCAACTCTGTCGCAAGTAGCGGCCGTGCCGCCTTTCGCCTCCGACGCCGCGACGAGCGCTTCGGCCTTCTGCTTCGATTTGGCCTTTGCTTTGCTCTCGACGACCGGCTCCGCCACCGACGGCGCGTTCGCCTTGACGCCAATCGCCGCTTCGGCCCGCTGTGGCGCTGGCGCCAGCAGCTCCGTTCGCCATTCCGCGACCGTACGCGGCCGCTCCCCGATCTCGAGGCGCAACCCCTTGTCGATGGCTGCCAGGAATCGCGGCCGGTAGGAAGAGAGCGCCGCATCCGCCGACGGCACCAGTTCGTCGGCCACCATGCGCGTAGGCGCGTCTTGCGGGCGCCTGCCCGTCACGGCCTCGTAGAGCGTCGCGGCGAGCGAATAGATATCCGTCCAAGGCCCCTGTTGCCGGCTCGTCGTCGCGTACTGCTCGTAGGGACTGTACCCCGGCTTCACGAGCGCCGAGATCGTCTTGGAGTGTTTGGCAATGTCACCGCGGGCCGAACCGAAGTCGATGAGAACGGGCTGCCCATCCTTCCGGATCATGATGTTGTCGGGCGCAATGTCGCGATGCAGGTAGTCGGCCTGGTGCACTGTTTCGAGCGCGTCCAGCATGGGCGCCAGCAAGCGGTCGAGTTCAGGCTGGCGCGGCGCCCGCCGCAGGGCCTTCAACCATCCTTTCAGGCTCGCCCCGTCCTCGTAGTGCAGCACGATGTACCCGGTGTTGCGGGCCTGGAAGAACCGATAGACGCGCACGATATTGGAATGATTGAAGCGGGCGAGTGTCTGTGCCTCCGCAAGGAAGCGATCGAGCCCCCACGAATAGTCGCCCTCGCTCTCGCGCGACCGAGGTACGACGTCCTCGGCGGAATCGCGCGCGGCGAAATCGACCGGGAAGTACTCCTTGATCGTGACCAGCCGGGCGAGCGCAATCTCCTCCGCGAGATACGTGATCCCGAAGCCCCCGGCGCCGAGCATGCGCTCGATGCGATACTCGTCGGCGAGGACGGTCCCGGGCTTGAGCGCGACGAGATCGCTCATGGAGTCGCCCCCATGCTCTGGCACGCCGCCATAGCTCGCCTGCCGGCGGCTACGATCGCCGCTCTCAGGACCACGCAGCCCTCCCCGTCTCGCTGCCGACACGACGGTCCGGCGGCGCGTCGTTTCCCACCTCGACCACTTTCGCCATCAATATGGCGAAAGCATGAGCCCGCCGCCTCGCCGCGCGCCTCGGGTCGGCTCCCACCGCCGGACGTCTCTCGTACGATCTGCACGGTACGGCACCATGTGGCCATGTTCTGGCCGTCATCGGGCGACAGTTTGCGATTCGACGGAGGAACCATGCCCGAGCCGCGGCATCGAGAGAACTGCGCAGAAGAAAATTCGGCGCGACGCGTGTTGGCTTGTGCTTTCGCGGGTGCAGTCGTGCTGATGGCAATGGGCAGCGCTGCAGCGGCTGACAGCGTCGGCCCAGGATTCACGTTTGACCGTGCCTTGATTTGGCTGGAAGCACTGCAACGCGGCCTCGATCGTCATCCCAGCATCAAGTTGGCCGGCGGTGTGGCGATGATCGTTCCCATGCTCGCCCTGCTCGCGGCCCTGTCCCGCTTCCTCGCCCACCGGACGCGCGCCATGCGCTCGCCTCACCCGGCACGCGTTTGCGCACCCATCCCCGACAGCAGAGCATGGATCGAGCCCCTCGACCGCCGCGCACCGCCTGTCGCCGTCGGCGAACTCGTCCGGATCGGCAAGAGCGACGACTGTGATCTAGCCCTCGACACAGACGGCCCCTCGGGAATGCGCGCCGTTATTCAACGCACATCCGACCGCGAGTTCATCCTCTTCGACGTCAGTTCGGGGGCGCCGGGCATCGTCGTCAATGGAACTCCCGCCCGCCGATGCCGACTGAACGACGGCGACCATATCGTGATCGGTGCCGCCTGTGTCGTGTTCAGGACCGGCACCCCGACGACCGGAGCCCGCGGCCCACTCGTGGCCTGATACCGAGTGGCATTGGCGTGCGGTCTGAAATCTTGCGTACCAGTGTTCCGGAAACGGCGTCGTAGGCAGGCGTACGCTCCTGCCTTTCGGCAGTTGACCAGAGCGGTTGATCCAGAACGAAGGAGGGATGAATGTCGAGCAAGATCGGGGACGACATGTCAATTGGCAATGAGCGGCGCATGATGGGTTCGCTCCGAGACGCTTTGGCGGCCGCTGCGAGAAGCGAAGGCTCCTCGGCAGCGAGTGGCGATACCGAGCCAAAAGCCCTGCCGCTTCCGGCTGCCCCTCCCCTTCTGGCGCCACCGACCCCACCCACCGAACGAAGGACGATTCCGAGCGCATCCCAGGCAGCCGCTGAGGTGCGCGCCGCGAGCAAATCTGCGAGTGAGGACGCGCCCCAGACCCGTGTCATGCGTCCCGGGGTCTCCCGACAAGCCGGATCGGCTGGAGGCTCACGGACCCAACTCGTCCGCGGCAAGTCACTCGTCAAGCGAACTGAATTTCATCAGGATCCGGTCGTCGGTTGGCTGGTCGTCATCGGCGGCCCCGGCCTTGGCGCCTTCCGTCCCATCTTCGAGGGCAACAATACGATCGGGCGATCCTCTGGCCAGCGTATCCCGATCGATTTCGGCGACGAGACGATTTCCAGCGAGGAGCAGGCGTATATCCGCTACGATTCGGTTGACCGCCGGTTCCTCCTCGTGCCCAATCTGGCCAAGACGAATATCGTTGCAGTCAATGACGGCAAGCCGACGTCGGCCGTCGAACTGACGGCGATGGATGTGATAACAATGGGACATACCCAACTGGTCTTCGTGCCGTTCTGCGGCCACGACTTCGACTGGGCCGAGCTCACCGAGATGAAGGGCTGATGCTCAAGTTCACGCATGCCAGTCGCGCTACCCAAGGTGGACGACCGTATCAGGAGGACGCATCGGTCGTGTGGCCGGGTTCCCCCGTCGTGACGCTGTCCGGCGTCGCGGCACCGCCTGAAGACACCGCGCTCGTAGCTGTCCTTGCCGACGGCATGGGCGGCCACGCGGGCGGCGCTCTCGCATCTTCGACGATCTGCAATGCGTTTCTGGCCCACTTCGCGGCCGCGCCCGGCGAAGGCCGCTCACGCCTGAAACCGGCCCTGGTAGCTGCCAACGACGCTATCGGCGACAAAGTCTCGGCCAACCCCCAGCTATCGGGCATGGGTGCGACGCTCGTCGGTGTCGCGCTTGGCGAAACGGGGTTGAGTTGGATCAGCGTCGGCGACAGCCCCATGTACCTCTACCGCGACGGTGAACTCGTCCAGCTCAACGAGGACCATTCGCTGGCACCAGTCATCGATCGCTTGGTCGAGCAAGGCAAGATGAGTGCCGACGAGGCACGCGCCGACCCTCGTCGCCACTATCTGCGCTCCGCGATCACCGGCGAGGACATCGAGCTCGTCGATGCTCCCGACCGGCCGCTTCGCCTTGCTGCCGGCGACATCGTGGTGATTGCCAGCGACGGCATTCACACGCTCGAGCCGGACTCGATCCGCGACCTCGTGGCGAGCTACGCACCGAACGGCCCGGATGCCATCGCCGACGCTCTGATCACCAGCGTCGTCGAGGCGGACCACCCCCATCAGGACAACACGACCGTCATCGTCGTCATGGTCGCCGAAGACGTCGCGTAGTCGAGATCCGGTTCCCTCACCCATCCGTTGCCCTCCTGACCGCACCACGGCGGATCGAGAGAACACGCACATGACGATTACACCCACCTATGCCGGCTTGCTGGCACTCCTTTTCATCGCCCTCAGCATTCGCGTCATCGGAGCTAGACGCGAGGCGGGGATCGCTCTCGGCGATGGCGGCGACCGGAGTCTTCAACGCCGCCAGCGTGTCCACGCCAACTTCGCCGAGTATGTCCCTTTCGCCCTCGTATTGATGTTGCTTGCCGAGCAACGAGGTGCATCCGCTTCCATCATTCACGGTATCGGGCTGATGTTGGTCGCCGGGCGTACGATCCACGCCGTCGGCGTCAGCGGCGAACCCGAGCGTATGGCCATGCGGGTCGTAGGAATGGGGCTGACGTTTGCGGCCCTGGGAGCAGGTGCTCTGGTCAACTTGACGGGCGCAACCCATCTCGCTGCATTGCTGGCCCGCTGAGGCCACGGTCGACCAGCAGATCGGTGAGCCCAGCTCCTGCCCACATCGCGACTAGTGCCAGCCAGGCCGTCGACGCGAAAATGGCACCGCCCGTAACGCCCGCCCCCACGGCACATCCACCCGCCAGCATGCTGCCGAATCCCATCAGCACGGCGCCGACAATGTATCGGATCATGCTGGCACCTCCCTCGTATCCCTGCAACTCGAGTTCCCGCGTCGCAACCGCAGCAAATAGCGAGCCGAGGAATACACCCGGGATGAGGCCCGCATCGAACCCCAGAGGTATCGACGGCATATTGATCAGGGCCATCAGCGTATCCGCCGAAGGGCCTGTGAAACTGACACTCTTCACCGCGACCGGTTCGAATGACGCCTGCGAGATCCAGAACGTCACGGCCCAGCCTCCAGCCACCGCCAACCCGACCCCGGCTGCCGCGACCCACTGCCAAGCTCCGATCCCGTGGCGCCGCGCAAGCCACAGGCCCGGCATCAGCCAGGCCAAGCCGATTGCAACCCCGACCAGAGCGCTGCCCCCGAAAGGCGCCAACAGGCTGCGCTGCGCCCCACCCTCGATAGTCCACAGTTGTGCGAACCATTCGCGCGCCGGCGAGAGCGCGCCGCGAAAGGAGGCCTGCGCCACGAGCGTGACGATCAGCCCCGTGACGAGGGCCCGGAGATTACCGGTTGCCGAAAGAACCAGGAGACGGCTCGCGCAGCCTCTGGCCAAGACCATTCCCGCACCAAACATCGCTCCGCCGAGAAGCGCCCCCGACACCGATCCTCGAGCCACCAGCTGCCGCGCATGCGAAACATCGAGTAAGCCGGCGACGATCAACCCTTGCGTGGCGACCACGGCGGCGCCGAATGCGACCAGCCAGATCGCGAGCTTGGGTCCGAGGGCTCCTCGTGACACCTCGACTGTTGCAGCCCTGAGGCAGAACCGGCTCTGCTGTGCGAACGCACCAAAGGCGAGGCCGATAGCCAGCCCGGCGAGAGCCAGCACCGTTCCGTCACCGAGCTGCTCGACCACGTCGCCGAGTGTCACCCTCGCCCTCCCGCAGGAGCAGCTTGAGACGATCGTATCGTGATCGCCTCAAGCCACTGCCAAGACTGCGTATCCCCCGCCCCGCTGCCGGGGATGAAACGCCGCCCACCCGCTCTAGCGGATCGTCGCCAAGCCTCGGTTGATCTGTCTCAAGCAAAACGCCCGAGCCGCAAGCCTTCAAATTCGGCGCCCGGCCTTCTCCCAGTACGGCTCCCGTAGCCGGCGCTTGAAGATCTTTCCCGAATCCTCCCTCGGCAAACCAGTGCGGATCTCGATGCGGCGAGGCACCTTGTAGCCGGCGAGGTGCGACGCCAGATGCAGGCGCACGTCTTCCGGGTCCAGCGCATGCCCCTCCTGCGACTCGACCAGCATCATTAAGGCCTCGCCGAACTCCTCGTCGGGAATTCCGAACACCGCGCAATCCTTGACGCCCGGAATGCCGATCCCTACGGCCTCGATCTCCGCGGGATAGTTGTTGACCCCGCCCGAGATCACCATGTCCCTCTTGCGATCGCACAGGAAAAGATACCCCTGCGGGTCGAGATACCCCATGTCACCGCACGTGATGAGCCCGTCCCGTTCCACTTCCGCGCGTTTCTCGGGTGCCTTGTTGTAGGTGAACTCCGGCACGCACCCGACCCTCGAGTAGACCTCGCCGATCTCCCCCTGCGCGACCTCTCGCCCGTCGTCGCCATAGACCCTGAGCGCCGTACCGGGCGTCACCTTACCAACCGACCCCGGCCGCTCGAGCCACTCCTGGCTCGAGATCATGGTGATCGCTCCGATTTCGGTCGCGCCATAGAACTCCCAGACGATCGGCCCCCACCAGTCGATCATCGCCCGCTTGATATCGGGCGGACACGGCGCCGCGGCATGCATGACGAACTTGAGGGACGACACGTCGTAGCGCCGCCGAACGTCCTCGGGCAGCTTGAGCAGCCGAACGAACATCACCGGCACCATGAACAGCGTCGTGATCCGGTGCCGCTCGACCGCCGCTAGAAATTCTTTCGGATCGAACCGCGGCAGCACAACCAGCAGGTCTGCAATACGTGCCGCTCGCAAGGCGAACGAGTTCGGCGCCGAATGATAAAGCGGACCGGGCAACAGGGCTCGCACCCCCGGCTCCAGCCCGTTGATAAGCCGTCGTTGCTCGTCGAGCCCCTTCTGCTGCTCCGGCGTCGGCGGCACGCGGCGCACGCCCTTCGGATGACCGGTCGTGCCGGACGTATAGATCATGCTCATGGTCTGCGGCACCACCGGGCCTTCGTAGGGCTCGCTTGCGCCAATCAGGGCCTCCCAGTCGTAGGTCCCGGTTCTACGCGTCGCGCTCTCCCCGGTGCGATACGCCGAACGGATCTCCGGCGGCACCGCGACGGCGATCACGGCTGCTGACGCCGGCACGCGATCCCCGAGCGCCGCAAGTAGATCCTCGTGGCCCACCACGACCCGAGCGTCGCAATCGGCGAGCACGTAGGCAACCTCGTCCGGGTGGAAGTGCCAGTTCACCGGCACGGCATAGGCCCCGATGCGCTGCGCCGCCAACGACGCTTCGAGAAAAGCGATATCGTTGCGCAGTAGGATCGCGACCGATTGCCCAGGACCGGCACCAAGTTCCGCGAGCGATGTCGCTGCGCGGGCGACCCGGTCCTCGAAGGTCTCCTTCGAGAGATGCCGTTCTCCGCTCACGATCCCGTCGTTTCGTCCCGCCGCGTCGACCATATGCACTACCCCGCTGAGACTGGAACAGCGAGTTCACACCGTCGCGGTGCCATGCACAAGCGGCCGGTCCGCGTTTGGTGCGCGTTGCCGGCAGGTGTCTCAGTCGTCGTCGAGCATCGAGAGGGCTGCACGCCTGTCGCCGGGCTTGAGCCTAAGAAACAACGTCCGCGCCTGCTTGATGTCCTTCTCAAGGCCACTTTCCGAAGCCGCGCTCAACGCGGCAACGGCTGGATGGTCCTTGCCACACACGAAGGCGACGGCCTTGGCGAGCCGCCCCATTGTTGCGCGGTCGATCTTCGTCTCGTCCATGGTTCCCCGCGCTTCGCATTCGTTGCTTCATCCGGAGGCAGGTGATCAAGCCTTACGCTTCGCGCCCCGTACGGCCCGGATGATCTCGGCCATGACCGAGACCGCGATCTCGGCTGGCGTCTGTGCGCCGATATCGATGCCGATCGGCGCGCGAATCCGCGCAAGCTCGGCTTCGGTGATGCCTGCCGCCAGAAGCCGCTCGCGCCGCTTGGCGTGATTTCGCGAGGAGCCGAGGGCGCCGACATAGAGACAGTCCGACTTCAGCGCCAGCTTCAGGGCCTCATCGTCGATGTGGCCGACATGAGCCAGCGCCACCACCGCGGTATAGGGATCGAGCCCGATCTTGGGCAAGACGTCCTGCGGCCATTCCGCATGGATCTTCACGCCCGGGAAGCGATCAGGCGCCGCGAAGGCCGTGCGCGGATCGACGACCTGAACTTCGTAGCCCGAGAGCCGCGCAATCTCGGCCAAGACCTGGCCGATGTGCGACGCGCCGACCACGACGATCCGGGCGGGCGGCACCAGCGCGTGCAGAAACACCTCGCCGTCGGGTGTGTCCTTGAGACCGCTCTTTGCGGTCGAAAAACGCAGGGCCACATCATCCGGCACGTCAGCGTCGTCACGGGCGAACACCGCCTTGGCGCCGTCCTTCAGTCGCGTTTCGATGACGAGACCGCGCCGCGCTTGCTGCGCCTGGACGGCTCGCTCGATGAGCTCCCGCCCACCTCCATCGGCCTTTACCCGCTCGACATAGACCTTGACCTTCCCCCCGCACGGCAGGCCCGCCCGCCACGCCGTCTCGTCGGCGACCCCGAACTCCAGGAGCTTCGGCTTACCCGATGCCAGGATATCGTCCGCCTCGGCAATGACATCGCCTTCGATGCATCCTCCGGAAACCGAGCCCTTGAAACGGCCGTCGGCCGCGACCGCCATCTGTCCGCCGATCGGTACCGGTGCCGAGCCCCACGTATCGACCACAGTGGCGATGGCCACGGAACCATCCCGGTCGAGCCAGTCGCGCGCCGCTTCCAGAACCCCGATCTCGTCCCGGACGGTATGAGGCGCTGGTGTCTCCGACATCGGTCATCTCCGCTGAGTTGCTTCACTTCAGATTACCGGTTGCGACCGACAACGGCAAATACAGGCCGCGCGGCAACCGCGAGAGGCTCTCCGCGCCGACCAGCACGAAGAGCCTCTCTCAGAGAGCCCCTAGATGACGACCCTCAAACGGCGAGCTGTTGCCCTTTGACCATGCGGCCAGGCAGAACCCCCGTCGCCTCGCCATGGCGATAGGTGACCTTGCCCGAAACGATCGTCGCATCGTAGCCCTCGGCTTTCTGCAACAGCCGCTTGCCGCCCGCCGGCAGATCATAAGTAACATAGGGCCGCCCGAACGAGATCCGGTCGTGGTCGAGAACATTGAGATCGGCCTTCTTGCCGACCGCGATCACGCCACGGTCGAGCAGGCCCGCGGCTCGCGCCGTGTCCGACGACAACCGCCGCACGACTTCCTCGGTCGACAGCAGGCCGCGTTCCTTCCCCCAGTAGGTGAACATCCACGTCGGGAATCCGGCATCGAGGATGAAGCCGACGTGGGCGCCGCCATCGCTGAGCCCCATGATGGCGTTCTTGTTCTGCAACAACGCCTCGGGCGCCGTTAGCTTGTAGCCTGCGTAGTTGACGATCGGCGTATAGAGGAAGTTGCGTCCGCCATCCTCGATCAGGACGTCGTAGGCGACCTCCGCTGCCGTGCGTCCCTCGCGACCGGCCATCGCCTCGATCGAATCCTCGCCCTTCGGCAGATAGTTCGGAGGATTGCCGAAACGGAACATCTGCGAATAGCTCAAGCGCCGGATCAGCGGGAAGGTCGAGCCCGCAATCGGATCCTCTGACAGGATCCTGGCCCGCACCTCGGGGCTATGCATCGCCTTGACCCGCTCGGCGAGCGGGAGATGCGCAATCGATTTGTAGGTCGGCGTACCGGAGAACGGATTCTGGCTGCCTTCGAGCCCGAGCAGAATACCGATCGCGCGCGGAGGAAACACGGGACGGATCGAGTGGCCAGCTTTGACAGCGTCATCGGCATAGCCCATCAATTCCTGCCAGACGCCCATCCGTTCTTTCTCGTGACGCTGCGTCAGCGAGAAGACGGCCGGCCGACCGCACGCCTCGACGACCCGGCGAAGCATGCCGAACTCGGACTTGGCATCCGGTTCGTTCCAATCGGAAACCATCTCCAGGAAACCGGAATTTGCGTCCTTCATACCAAGAGCGATGCCGGTCAGCTCCTCTTCGTTGGCCCGAAGCGTCGGCGTGTATTCCCCGGTCAGGCTCTTGTGGCTGATCGTTCGCGACGTCGACACGCCGAACGCGCCGTCCCGTATGGCGTCCGCAGTGATCTTGCGCATCGCCGCGATATCCGCCGGCGTCGCTTTCTCATGCCGGATGGCGCGGTCGCCCATCACATAGACCCGCATGGCGGCGTGAGGCAGCAGGGCGCAAAGATCGATGTCCCGGCGCTGCTGATCGAGAACGTTGAAGTACTCGGCAAACGTCTCCCATTGCCACTTCAATCCCTCGTGCATGACGGGACCGGGGATGTCTTCCACACCCTCCATCAGCTCAACCAGCTTTTCACGATCCTCCGGCTTGCACGGTGCAAAGCCGACGCCGCAGTTGCCCATCACTGCCGTCGTGACGCCGTGCCAGGCGGACGGCGCCGTATACTTGTCCCAAACCGCTTGGCCATCGTAGTGCGTGTGGATGTCGACGAAGCCCGGCGTCACGATCCGGCCCTTCGCGTCGACCTCCTCGCGTCCCTTGCCGAGCCCTTTGCCGACAGCCGTGATGCGCCCGTTGTCGACGGCGACATCAGCCTCCCGTGCCCCCGCCCCCGTTCCGTCGATCACTGTGCCGCCGCGGACGACGAGATCATGTGTGCCAGCCATGTCGCTTGCCTCCGGTTCGATTTTTCGCGAGCCGGTCATCGCCGCCCGCAACCAGAGCATGGGGCCGGACGCCTGGAGGTGGCAAGCGCCGAACATATCCGGTCGTAGACGGTGCGCGGGACGTCGATGCGCCGCTGCTCAGAGACTGGAGTTGAGCCTGAGATGCTCTCTCCGGTCGACCGACTTTACCTCGATCGTTTGCCGCACGCCGTTGCGCTCGATCTCAACGTTCACGACCGCACCAGCCTCCCCGCGCGCCCGGATAGCGCGGTAGAGCTGTGCTAAGGACCTTGGCCGCTCTTCACCGATCCCAATGATGCGGTCGCCTGCCTCGACACCGGCCTTATGGGCCGGCCCAGCCTCTGTCACGCGTCGTACCACCAGCGCCCCATTCTTTTCATCCGTGGTGAGACCGAGCCAAGGCTTTGCCTTGCCGGACCGGGCGCCCCCGGCCAACAGCTCCCTCAGAATGGGTGGCAGCAGATCGATCGGAACGAACATGTTGCCGGGCGTCCCGCTCCCGGCCCCCGACGTATCGCCGACGACGAGCGATCCGACCCCGACCAGTCTCCCTTCGCGATTGATCAAGGCTGCCCCGCTCCAGTCCTGGTACGGCGGCGTGGTGAAAATCGCTTCTTGAAGAAGATATTCCCAATAACCCGCGAACTCGCGTTTCGCCGCAATCGAGGCCGGCCCGAGCCTTTCCGCACCCCCGCCGAGTGCCACCAGGACTTTGTCTCCGACCTTCAACGCGGCCGAGCTTCCGAACGGAACCGGACGAACGTTGAGGGGTGCTGTCGCCCTGAGCAGGCCGAAGCCCGTGTCGTAGTCGTAGCCGACGACTTCCGCGCCGACCTGTCGGCCGTCGTTGAGCACGATCTCGCCTGCATGGGCCTCGACCATCAAGTACCCGATCGTCAGCACGAGACCATCGCTGTCGATCACGATGCCCGTGCCGGAGCGCTCTGAGCCAAGCGAACCAATTGTCCGCCCATCGGGATTGATGAAAGCCTTGATCCTAACGACGCCGGAGACCAACTGCTCCACCGGCGTCTGGCCAGCGGCTGGAGGCATCGCCGTAAAGAGCACACCGAGCAGCGATAACAGGCCCGCACTCAGCGAAAGAACCGTTCGATGACCATGTGTCATGTCGCTACCCATCGGCATCACTGGAGCTGCCCGAGCTTGCCACGATCATCGCATGACATGGGCCTGATCGCGCGAATTTGACCTCGGGATACCAAACGATATGGTCACTCGATCGCCGGTTGACGAGGACGGTAGCGGCCATGCAGGCGCTGGAAATCATCGAGCAGTCACAATCGGGCGAGGCCATGGCTCATCTCGCCCGCATCGCCGGCGTCACCGAGACCGAGGCTCGCGCCATCGCCAAAGTCGTCGTGCCGGAACTCGCGCTCGCACTCGAGCGAAACACGCTCTCTCGTGGCGGCCTCGCCGATCTCGTTCATGCGCTTGGACAAGGCCATCACGAGCAGATTCTCGAAACGCCACGAGCGTGGTCTGATCCACGCGTCACGGCCGACGGTGAGGCCGTTCTCGCCCACATCCTCGGCTCTGATGGGAAAGCCAGGGCGCTCGCCGCTCGCGCTTCGAGGGCGGCTGGAGTTGGCGGCGGTATCGTAGAGATGCTTTTGCCGATCCTGGCCCAACTTCTGATGGGTGCCATCGCCAAGTATGCCAAAGGCGGCCTCGGCGATATCCTCTCCCGCCTCCCCATCCCGGGCGGTGGGAGCCCCGCGCCCGATCGCCGCGACGGCGGCTTCGACACGGGCGGCGCCATGGGTGATCGAGGCGGCTTCGAGCTGCCGAAGGTCGATCTGCCGCAAGGTGGATTTCCCATGCCTCCGATACCCGGTTCGCCGGACGCAGGCGACCGCGCAACGCGCGACCCTGCTCGCGACGATCCCATGCGCCGCCCCGGAGGCTTCGAGATGCCCTGGCCCGGCGCGACACGAGACCAGCCCGAGCCGCGCGACCGCCGCAGTCGAACGGGGTTCGATCTGCCTGAAACCAGTAGCCCGCCTCCGGGGGGCTATCCCATGCCTCCGATACCCCAATGGCCGGGCGATGGCTCCGAACAGCCGCCGCCCCGCGATGACGCGGGCAGGAGCGGTTTTCCGTTCCCGTTTCCCCAGCCGGGCTCCGGGTCGGAGGGGCGAGGCAACAACCCCTACGGCGATCTGTCTGACATTCTCCGCCGCCGCGGCGGTAGCCTCCCATCGGGCAACGCCGCGAGCGGCGGGCTCTGGTCGGTCGTGCGGAGCGTTATCGGCGGTGCCCTCGGCTTCGGCAACCGGGGCTTCATAGGCTGGCTGATCCGGTTCGTCGTCATGCGGTGGGGTTGGCGAATTCTCCAGCGCGTCCTGCTCGGCCGCCGGTAAACGACGCACGGCGCTGCCTCTCAGGCGCCTGCTCGCCTCGTCTCTTCGGCGATCCACGCCAGAAAATCCGCCGAGCCTCCAGACACCGACAGCACGATAGCTGCCGGGTTCAGGTAGGGGTGGGAAACCCGAATCCAGCCCACGACCCGCTCGGCTAGCACTGCCCGCGTCTTGACGATCCCGACCACCTCGTCATCGCGCTGGATCGCTCCGGCCCAACGATAGATCGCTCGCATGCCCGAAATGACATTCACACACGCCGCGAGCCCGGCCATGACCAACTCACCACTGATCCGGTCTGCCGTCGCCGCATCGGGGAAAGTTGCATAGATCAAAACGACTTCATCTCCGCCACCAGGATTTGACGGTTGCTCCTCGACATTTACTCGCGTCGTGTTTTCTGGCACTGCAATAAGTCTCCTCGACGAGGAAGCGCCTGGTCAACCGGGCAGATCCGGATGTCCCATAATGCCCAAGACCAGCGCCAAGTTCGAGCGCATCGCCTTCGTCGCAAGCGAGACGTCCGAGGCACGCCAGGCACTCGACCGCATGTCCGAACGATACGGCAACGCTGACATCGCGACCGCTGACGTCATTGTTGCGCTCGGAGGCGACGGGTTGATGCTCGAGACGCTACAGCGCCACATGCACGATCGGATCCCCATCTACGGCATGAACCGAGGCTCCGTCGGCTTCCTGATGAACGAGTACCACGAGGTTGGGCTGCTCGAGCGCCTGGAGCGCGCCGAACTGAGCAGCATCCATCCGTTGTCGATGACGGCGGTCGATCGCGGTGGTACCACCCACTCCGCGCTGGCCATCAACGAGGTCTCGGTGTTCCGCGAGACTCACCAGGTTGCGAAGCTGCGCATCTCCGTCGACGGCAAGGTGCGCATGGAAGAACTCGCGTGCGATGGCCTCCTCGTGGCAACACCGGCCGGCTCCACCGCCTACAACCTCTCGGCTTATGGCCCGATCCTCCCGATTAACGCCCGCCTGCTGGCCCTGACCCCCATTTCCGCGTTCCGCCCCCGTCGCTGGCGCGGCGCACTCCTGCCCGCCGCCGCTTACATCGAGATCGAGGTGCTAGAGGCCGACAAGCGTCCCGTGAGCGCCGTTGCTGATAACATCGAGACGCGCTCCGTCGTCCACGTCACCGTTAAGGAGGCGGAGCAGACTGAGATCCTCATGTTGTTCGATTCCGGCCACAACCTGGACGAACGCATCTTGTCCGAGCAATTCCGCTACTGAGCCGCCCAAGCTACTCCACCTCGGTCCTCTGGAGCGTCGTAAGCGTTGTCGTTGTCAGCCATCGTCCGGAAGGTTAAGCAGCACCCTGGGATGGCGGGCGAACGTGAACGGGGACCAGCGACCTTGAGCAGCGGCGGCATCGAGAATTTCTTCGTCGGCATCGGCGCACAGAAGTCCGGAACGACGTGGCTGGCCCGCATGCTGGCTGGCCATCCTGACATCTTCGTCACGCCGGTGAAGGAGATCCACTACTTCGACCATATCCGCGGTCTCACCCAGCACCTCTCGCAGAAGAAGCGCCGCTCGCGATACCGCAAGTACCACCAGAGAATGTGGACCCAGTGGCGTCTTTTTTCCGAGCATCTCGGCCAGCGCCAATGGTGGCGCGACTACATGGCCTCCCCCATCGATGACGACTGGTACAGGGGCCTGTTCCGACATCGCGGCGCGGCCACATTTGCCGGTGAAATCACGCCCGAATACGCCATTCTCGGCATCGACGGTCTCAGCCATATCAAGCGGCTCGCGCCCGAAGCCCGGGTCATCTTCATCATGCGCAATCCCGTCGACCGCCTTTGGAGTCAGGTGCTCCACCAATGCCGGGCTCGCGGGTTGGACGCAAACCGCCAGTCGACAGAGGCGATCGCCGCCATGTTGGCCGAGCCGCGCTTCGGCGAGCTGGCCGACTACGCCCAGACCCTCGACGATATGGCCGCCGTTTTTCGCGACGATCAGACCCTCGTTCTATTCTACGAGGACATGCACGCCGACCGCCTCGGTGCCTTGCGGCAGGTCTGCCGGTTCATCGGCGCACGCTTCGATGCCAACCATTTCACGGAGCTGGGCCGCCGCTTCAATCGCAGTCAGCAAGCGGCACTACCGCCGCCCGTACGGGCCCATATGCGGATATTGTGCCGGGCCCAAGCCGAGGCCGTTCGCAGCCGCATCGGCCGCATCCCTGAGGCGTGGCAGCGCGAGTTCGATCTCGGGCCGGCCACGGCTGGCTGAACAGGATCGCTGACAAAGGCCCGACGCCGCACACGGACCCAAGGCTCCGCAATGGACGAGAGGCGCTAAGTCACTTCGGCAAGTTGCGATTTGGCGCGCTTCTGTGCTGCCAGCAGCACTTGTGCGTGCTCCGCGGGGAAGTACACGCCATTGATAAAGTAGTCGCCGTCGTGCGGCGCATAAGCCAATTCGACGCCGATGAGCGGCCACCCCTTGATCGGCAACAGTTCCTCCAGGCGGCTTGGCACGAGCATCTTGTCGCTGGCCATCAGGAGGTACCTGTCCAAGTTGGCGCGCTGCCGTGGCAGGTCGACGTGCGGTAGCAAGCCGTTCCGCGGCTGAATGGTGACCATATTCTCGAAGAGCGCACAGAAAAATGCCAGCCGAACCAGCATACTGTCGACAGTCGGCCCGACATCGGGAGCCTGCAGCGCTACTCCGAGCGCATCCTCGAGCTCAGCGCGTTGGCAATACAGGTTGAACGCGAGGATCTGGCCCGTCATTTGTTGCAGGTGGTACTGCGCATTGGGATCGACAGCGCCGTCGCCTTGCGGATTCCTGTAGCCGTATATGAGATGGCCGATACCGCTGGCGCCATGAGTCACGAAATGCTCAGGGAACCCCTTGAGCACAAACGGACCGGCCTCGGGGTCGGTATCGTCTACGATCACTGGAACCGGGACGACGCCCTGCTGGTCCACTGCATCGGCAATTCGCTGCGCAGTCGCGAACAATGTCAGCAGATGGTCGCGTAATTCCTCGACGCGGGCCGTCGCTGTCCTGTCTTGCGGACTTCTTCCGGCGACCACTGACAGGCTTGCAGGCGCAGTAGCGCGCTTCCCGAAGATCATGAAAATGCCCGCTGTCGAACCACCGTTCCCCGCAACCGGGGATGGCTCTACGCTAGCTGCGCCCCCTTAACGATGTCTTACGGTCCCTGTCACGCTGGCCATTTCGCCGGATGCGAGCCGAGCGGCATCGCGGGTCTCGCGAAGCGGGCAGTCGTCTCGGAAAGGTGTCCGGCGTGGCGCACCGCCGTCATGCGGCCGAAGCCCGATTCGGAAATCTCCATCAGATCGGCGACGTCGGCGCGCGTCGGATCTGCCCCACTCAGGCATTCGACAGGCAGCCGACCGAGCTTCCATAGCCATTCGCCGGTCTGCGCCAAGGAAACGCGCACGAGCCAGGAGCCGCCCTCTTGCGCCTGCCGCTTGAGAGCCATCATGGCCCCTGTCGCCATCAGGAATCCGGTACCGTGATCGAGCGCCTGACATGGCAGCTCTTTCGGCCCTGCAATACCCGCAGCAACAGCCTCGGCAGCATTCAACCCGTTGGCATTCTGCACGAGGCTGTCGAAGCCGCGCCGTTCTGCCCATGGTCCCGAATGTCCCCAGGCCGATAGCGAGACGCAGACGATCCCCGGCGAAAGCTCGGCAACCGCCTCGGGCGCGAAACCTTTCGCCGCGATGGCGCCGGGCCGATATCCCTGGACGAACACATCCGCTTGCTGAGTCAGTAACCGGAGGGTCTCCTTACCCGACTTCTGTGCGAGATCGACCTCCGCGCGCAGCTTGCCGCGCCCACCATCCATGATCAGAGTCTCGATGTCCGGAATTCCAGGCCCCGTCACGGACAGCACGTCCGCGCCGTGCGCGGCAAGGGTGCGTCCGCAAACCGGCCCGGCGATCACCCGGGTCAGATCGAGCACGCGAATGCCCGTAAGCGGTTGCGCACCAGCGTCGCGCTTTCGCGGCGGGGCATCACCGATGCGAATGATCTCGAACAGAGGCAACTCGGCGACGGCCCGCCCATGAGGATGCGCACGCCATTCCTCGGGCGAACGCATCATTGTGATGACCATTCCGTTTTCGGCAGCCGCCGTCTCCAGTGCTTCCCCGCCCCAGTCCATGAGCTTGGCCGCGACGCTGGCACGGTCGTACTCGGCGCCGAGGAAGCGCAGCGTGCGCTCCCTGTGATGAGGCATGTTGGCGTGAACCCGGACATAGCGGCCGTCGCCCGTCTGATAGACGCCGGCCACCTTGTTCCAGATCTCACGTTGGGGCTTGCCCTCGACGTGCACGTAGCGCTCGCTGCGAAACTCGGCCGCAGCATGTCGCATATCGACAGCCGCGAGTTGTCTCCGGCCGGTGCGCTCGTACCAGAATTCAGCGGCCGCCAATGTGCTCGCCGCAATCGTTGCCTGCGCCATGGTCCCGACGGCAAACGTGGACGGCAGAGCAGGCTCGTGGCCCCTCAACGCGACTCCGTCGAGCGCCGTCAGCGCGCCGCCCCCCAGCTGCCAGATATGCGCCGTGGCTTCCGCTGGTGACATGGCCGGCCCTCCTTTCTGATCTGCTCCGCCGCAGCGGTCTTCTGTCGCTGTCCCCAGTCGCCGAGAACAACTGACCGACCCGCGCCGTGCACTTCAGGCCCAGATTCGCCGCGCCGCAAGCCGTCGTTCGAGTTGTCCCCCGGCTCTGCACAACCAAGGCGGCCGGTCGACCCTTCCGGTGTCAACAGCAGCGGTCATCCCGCTCGGACGCAACCTCGCCAGGGAACGCCGATGAAGACGTTTCTGGCCGGGCCCCTTTCCATTGCTGGGAAGTCGCCCGGCTCCGGCTCGCGGTCAGTCAGCGCTGACCCGCACCGGTCTCTTGAGAAACGCAGGCATGTGATCACCGAAGGCAAGTGGCGTGGCCTCGTCGGCACCTCGTTGATGGCCCCGGCCGTCTCTTCCCGCGCTGCGGCCACCGCCTTTGCCCTCAGCCCCTCGAGTCTCACCGCCGCGCTGCGGCGGTGCCGGCGGCCTTTCGGAGCGGTGCTCCGGACGCTGCGCTTGACGTTCGGACCGAGCCTCGGGCGGAGCCCTCTCGACGCGAGTCGCCTCATCGCGACGCACGTCGCCCTCCTGCGGCGCCCGCTCGCGCCTTCGGACGGGCCGTCGCGACGCGACGATCGAATCATCGGCGATCTCGGGCTGATCGCCGATCTCCGGTCGGTCCGTTCGTGCGATACGACGCGACGCCTCGCGCCGCTCGGGAACATCTCGCCGGGAACCGCGCTCACCACGATCCCCACTGCGACCACCGCGAGCTTCCGGCCGCCCGCGCACCGCGGGCGCGCCGCGGCCACGCCGCTTGCGACTGCGCCCATCGGCAAACGCTGCCTCGTCCGGTGGCTCACCAATCCACTTGGGTTCCTCGCCGATCAGCTTAGCGATGGAATCGATCGCCTTGATGTCGTCACTCGTTACGATCGTCGCCGAGAACCCTTCCTTGCCGGCGCGCCCCGTACGCCCGATCCGGTGCACATAATCGTCGGCCTGCCAGGGCACGTCGTAGTTGATCACGTGACTCACATCGGGAATGTCGAGGCCACGTGCGGCGACGTCCGATGCCGCCAGAAATGCGATCTCGCCGGCACGAAACTTGTCCAGGGTCGCCATACGGCTCATCTGATCCATGTCGCCGTGCAGCGCGCCCGCATTGAAACCGTGCTTGGTCAGCGACTTGAGCAGGATCGCCACATCCTTCTTGCGATTGCAGAAGATGATGGCGTTACGCACGTCGAGGGAACGCAGCAGCTCGCGCAACACCTCACGCTTCGCCCAGTCCTCGGCGCTGTCGCAATAGCAGAACCGCTGCGTGATGGTCTTTGCCGTCGTCGCCGGCCGTGCCACCTCGATCCGCGCCGGATCGTTGAGGAACTGGTCGACCAGCCGCGTGATCTCGGGCGGCATCGTCGCCGAGAAGAACAGCGTCTGCCGCCTTGGGGGCAGAAGTTTGCAAATCTTCTCGATATCCGGGATGAAGCCCATGTCGAGCATCCGGTCCGCCTCATCGATGACGAGGATTTCGACCCCCATCAGCATGATGCGGCCACGCTGGAAATGGTCGAGCAGCCGGCCCGGCGTCGCGATCAGGACATCGACCCCACGGTCGAGCTTTCGCACCTGATCGTCCATCGAGACGCCGCCGATCAACAGCGCGACGTCGAGCTTGTGGTTGACCCCATACTTTTCGAAGCTCTGTGCACACTGGGCCGCGAGCTCGCGTGTCGGCGCCAGGATGAGCGATCGCGGCATGCGAGCCCGCGCCCGTCCCGTCTCCAGACGGGTAATCATCGGTAGCACGAACGATGCGGTCTTGCCCGTGCCTGTCTGAGCGATGCCGAGGACATCTCGCCCGGTCACGGCAACGGGTATCGCCTGCGCCTGGATGGGTGTGGGCGCTGGATAGCCTGCCGCATCGATCGCGGCGAGCACCTTGGCGCTGAGGCCGAGCTCAGCGAACGTGGTCGTTTGCAAAAAAACGTCTCCGTAACTTCGTCGAGCCCCGATCCACCCACTGGCGGGCGTACGCGGGCATTGCGGAGCGCAGGGGCAGGTCGATCGCACGGGCCTGGGCGATAGCGCTCGGTAGCCGTCGTGAAGATGGTGTCATCGAGAAAGGGACAAATAAATAGACTGATCCCCTGCGCCCGATGGCGGCTAGATGCCACATTCCGTCCGCGCCAACAAGGATTTGCTGAGCCCTGCGGCAGGCTGGCGCGGGAAAAGGCCTCGTGCCATCGCGAAGATGCCCTGATCGGCTGGGATCAGGGCATCAATCCATCCATTGGTCCGCTCTTAGTCAGGAACACTACTTGCGATAAGTTTCGAGCACCTCTGAACCGGTCGCGCCGGCACGCTTGGTCCAGTCCTCGGTCAACTGATCACCGATCTTCTTCAGGCCGGCCTTCAACTCTGGGCTGGGCGGGACCACTTTAAGTCCCTTCGCCTGCAACTGCTCGACATACCACTGCGCCTTCTCTTCGGCGATCTTCCAACCGCGTGCTTCGGCGGCCGCTGCCGTGGTGAGAATCGCATCCTGCTGGTCTTTGGGCAGGCTGGCGAATGCCGACTTGCTGACCATGATGATGTTCTTCGGGATCCATCCCTGGACGTCGTACCAGTGCGTCATGGTCTCCCACACTTTGCTGTCATAGCCCGTCGAGCCCGACGTCATGAACGCGTTGACCACGCCCGTCGCCAGCGCCTGCGGCAATTCCGCCGCTTGGACAGTCACCGCCTGTGCGCCCACGAGCTCCGCAATGCGCGTCGTGCCAACGTTGTAGGCCCGCATCTTGAGGCCCTTCATATCGTCGACAGTGGTGATTTCCTTCTTGGAGTAGATGCCCTGCGGACCCCAAGCCACCGAGTAGAGCACCATGATGCCCTGGCTATCGAGCTTCTTGGCTACCACGGGCTTCTGCGCCTGCCAGAGCTTGTAGGAATCGGCAAAGCTGGAAGCCAGAAACGGGATCGTGTCGAGACCGAAGACAGGGTCCTCGTTCTCGTGGATCGAGATAAGAACTTCTCCCATCTGCGCCTGGCCCGTCGCCACCGCGCGCTTGATCTCGGGAGCCTTGAACAGCGACGCACCGGCATGCACCGTGATCTCGAGCTTGCCGTCGGTTGCCTTCTTCACTTCTTCGGCGAACCAGACGAGATTCTCCGAATGGTAGTTCGACGGCGGATAGGCCGCCGGCAAATTCCACTTCGTCTGTGCCGTCGCAGTCGCGGACAGAGTCGCAACCGAAACGGCTGCGGCTGTGATAGCGGCGAGGAGGGTAGAGCGCAGGTTCATTCGATAGTCTCCTTGGTTCCTCAGGCCGGGAACACGAGCCGAGGCAAGAACATCACGATGTCGGGGAATACTGTGACGATGGCGACTGCCGCAACCAGCAGAAAGAAGAACGGCAGTGCCGCCCAAGCAACTGTGTTGCTGTCCTTCCCGCTCATCGTCTGGAGCACGAAGAGATTGAATCCAACGGGCGGGGAGACTTCGGCCATTTCCACGATGAGAATGAGGAAGATGCCGAACCACACCAGATCGAAACCGGCCTTCTGCACCATCGGCAGAACCACCACAGTGGTCAACACGATCATGGAGATGCCGTCGAGCGCCGTACCGAGGATGATGTACATGACTGTCAGCGCCGCGATCAACATGTACGGCGACAATTGCAGCGTATCGACCCATCCGGCAAGCGCGACCGGAATACCCGTGTAGCCCATCGACGTGGACATGAACGAGGCGCCGGCCAGAATCAGCATGATCATGGCCGTGAGCCGCGCTGCACCCATTACGCTGTCCCAGAACGCCCGCCGGTTCAGTGCACCCGACCACCAGGCGATGCCGAGCGCACCAAGGACGCCCCACGCCGCGCACTCTGTAGCCGTCGCCAATCCGGAGATGAGCACCGCGAACACGAACATGATGAGAAGGGCGCAGGGAATGAGATTGGCCGACTCTCTAATCTTGTCGCGAAACGCCATCCGTGCTTCGCGCGGCGGCATTTTGTCGGGGTTCAGCAGCGCCCAAGCAGCAATGTAGCCCGAGTAGAGCGACATCACCAATAGGCCTGGAAGGAAGCCTGCGAGAAAGATCTGTAGGATCGAGACTTCCGCCGCGACGGCGTAGACGATCATCGTGATCGAAGGCGGAATGAGAATACCAAGCGTTCCGGCGCCGGCTAACGAGCCCAGTGCGATCGACTCCGGATAGCCCCGCTTCTTGAGTTCTGGCAAAGCGATCTTGGCGATCGTCGCGCACGTCGCGGCCGAGGAACCCGATACGGCGCCGAAAATGCCGCAACCAAGCACATTGACGTGCAGCAACCGGCCAGGAACCCGGCCGAGCCAAGGGGCGAGCCCTCGAAACATCTCCTCGGATAGCCGTGTTCGGAAAAGGATTTCGCCCATCCAGATGAAAAGCGGCAGCGCCGCAAGTTCCCACGACGCGGCATTGCCCCAAATCTTCGTCGCGAGGACCGAGCCCGCAGGGATCGATCCGCCTGCGAATTGCATGCCCACCCACCCGCACGCGAGCAGTGCGATGGCAATCCAGACGCCCGATGCCAGGAAAATCACCAGGAGTACGCTGATCACCAGCGCGATCATGCCGAGTTCCATGCGGCTACACTCCCCCAGCCGCAGCGCGCTCGATCACCTCTTCGGTCGATTTCGGCGGATCTTTTTCATAGCGCGGCTTATTGCCTGGGAGCACATGGACCAGTTCATCGGAGACTGCGATGAAGAGAATGACGAGCCCTGCGGTAAAGCCGGTCTGCGGAATCCAGAGCGGCACGACCACAACCCCCGTCGAGGTGTCGTTGATCAGCCAAGATGTGTAGGTCATGAGCACGGCTTGCCACGCGAAGTAGCCAGTGAAGATGGCGGCCATGACCAACGCGAAGACCTCGGCAGCCCATTTCGGTTTGCCGGTCAGACGCTCCGTCAGGAGGCCGACCCGGACCATCTCCCCAGATTTGAAGGTATGTGCCAAACCGAGGAAGGCCATCGACGCCATGCACCACGATGCGAAATCGTCGCCCGACTTGACGTTGACGCCGATCTCGCGGCCGATGGAAAGAGCCATCATCAACAAGAAGATCGCGATCAGAAAAGCCCCCGCCAGATATCCAGCGGCAAGATAGAGGCCGTCGAGCAGTCTTCTGATCATCGCCTGTGCCTGCGCTCACGTTCGGTTCGGCGGGGCTCCACCGATTCTTTTTTGTTGCAATGCACTCAATACCAATTCTTCTAAGTTTCGGTTGCGCTAGATCGTCACAATTGGATGCATAAGCGAATAAAGATCGTTTCTATGTCGTTACCTCGCTTCGACTACTCAGGCGTTGTCGTTTGATCCGGTATTAGGACCTCGCGGAGCTTCGTCGGGACCGCGTCTTTGCTCCACGACCCTGGCTGCGGCAGCCTTAACCCAATCGAGATCTCTGAGGTGAACGTCGTAAGCAGTGTTCACCATCTGGATGTTCTCGCTCCTGAGGCGTTTCAGGATCGCCAAACGCAAGTCCGTGCCAACCTTGCCGCCAAGATAGACATCGCCGAGAACGACGCGCAGCGTGAACTGTAGCGAGGCGGAAGAAAAGTGGTCGAAAGTTATCACCGGACCCGGCGTCTTGAGCGCATCCGCGTTTTCCGCCGCCACTTCTCGGAGAATGGAAATCACCAGTTCGGGATCGGCATTGGGGACAACCTCGACTTTGATAACCGCCCGGCCCATCGGATTGCGATGTGTCCAGTTCAACACTCGCCCCGTGATCAACTCCGAGTTCGGTAGGATTAGACTGGCGCGGTCGAACGTCTCGATTTCCGTTGAGCGCACCGAAATCCGCCGGACATTGCCCTGCTCGTTGCCGACGACAATCCAGTCACCGACTTTCACCGGCCGCTCGACCAGCAGAATGAGACCCGAGACGAAGTTGTTGACGATCGATTGCAAGCCGAAGCCGATACCGACCGAAAGTGCGCCAGCAACGATGGCGAGGCTCGTGATGTCGAGGCCGGCATAGGAGAGCGCGATGAGTAGCGCCAATCCGATTCCTGCATAGCCGATCGCCGTGTCGACCGAGTTGGCAATACCGGCGTCGACTCGAGGTTGCGTGAGCACCTGCTCACGCAACCAACGCTGCAGGAGCCTTGTCACGAACAGCAGCGAGGTGAACAGAGCCACGCCGATCAGGATCCGAGCCAGTGAGATCCTGAACTGCCCGATCTCGAAACCGAAGAGCAGTGCCTTCAGCCAATCGCGGATGTCGGCGCCCGAGAACCCCCACTGCAGCATGAGAAGCGGCAGGGCCGCCAAGGCGATCGTCCCGGTCGCCATCGCCTCGATCAGTCGCGAGATCTGCCGCCGACGCCCTGGATCGGTCAGGCCGAAACGAGTCTCGAGCGCTTGCCCGATCAGATCGCGATTGTCTGCACGCCCTCGCGTCGCCGCCCTGACACCGAGGTAGAGCAGGCCGCAGCCTGCAATCACTGTCCCGGACAGCACCACCTGATGCGCAATGAACCTGCCGAGGGCGATGTAGCCCAGCACCGAAGTGACAACGATCGCCACCGCCGTCGCTGCCAACGGCAACTTTATCCACAGCGGGCTCATCAAGGTGACCCGCTTCGGAACGTAGGCGTGACCATTGACGGGCCGGTCGGGCCCGGTCTGTGGAACGAACGGCGTAATGACCAGAAGCGCCAGTAGGAGTGCGAACGTCAAGCTGGTCAAAAATGACTTCGTAACTGTAACCGAGAGCGGCACATAGATCGCGCGACCGAGCTCGACGAGCACGATGTCGACCACGTAGACCGCAACAAACGCCTCGAGAAGCAAAAGAATGCGTCGGGCAGTGTGATCGGCAACAGGTACCAACCGCCACCCAGGATGGTGCGGGGCCAGGCAGACCCGGAGCAGGGCCGCCGAGGCCGAATAGACCAGCAGACCGCCCAGGGCCGACGCCGCGAGCCCGATCCAGGGAGAAAACAGGAGATCCAGGCTGGACAACCCGAAGTACAGCATCGCCACGGCGACTGCCGGCGGAACGAACCGCAAGGGCGCAATCCAGGCCGCCTTGAGAGTCCGTTCGAAAAAACTAGGGGACGGGTCACGTTTGACCAGAGCACGTGCAAGTACTCGGGACAGGCCCAATCTCAGCGACAGATAGACGGCAGCGACGGCCACCCCCAGCAGCGCGAGCCAGTTGCTCACCCGACTGGCCCATGTCAGCCAATCGTTGCCGTAATACCCGAGCCGGCCTTCGATCGTCGGCCAGTGCTGGACGACATTTTGCCAGACGCTTGGTGCCAGGGGACTGTCGCGGCGCTCGAGCAGATTGCGCGTGAACAGCTGGTAACGAATCACCGTGATCCGATCGATCAGCTGCTTTGCGCGGACCCAAGCCAGCTCGGTCGTCTTGACCGCACCGTCGAGATTGGCCTTCAGGGCATTGAGGCGAGCCCTCTCTGCGACAACCGTCGCGGATTCGGGCGGTTGATCCTTGCCCGGTGGCGGCCCCAGGCGCTCGATCTGTTTCTCGACCTCCTCGAGCTGTGGCCGCAGGGCCTGCGCGGTCGTCGTCGAGTCGTAGATGATGCGCTCGACTTCGCTGCGCAGCCGGGACAACTCACCCTCGAGTTCCTTGAGCTGCTGAATGGCCTTCTCGGCGCTCTCGATATTGCGCGCGAGCCGCTCGACAGGTTCGATGGCCTCGCGCGGCAGCGACGACGGGAGAGGCTGTGCTGCAGCCGCCACTGGCTCTTGCGGCTGCGCAGGGGAAACGCCGGAAGCAGGGGGCGGCGATGGCGCCTGCGCATTCGCCGGCCAGTAGTCGGCTTGCGTAACGAGACCGGTCAGGAGCAACAGGACGGCAACGAGCTTCGACGAAGTGCGCAAGGAATGCCCTCGGAATCGGAGTTTCAATTCGCTAGCTGAGCGCGGCTAAGTCGTGCTCGGTGGCCCGTGAGGCTCATTGCAGGGCTTTGCAAGACGGTGACCTCCCCGCCATCCCTCTCCGCACCGTGGAATTGCGGCGAGCGTGTGTCGACCGTCTTGGCAGCGCATAGAAAACGCTGTTCGCTTGCCGCGCAAACGCGGTCGACGTAGCGACGCGACGACTATTCCGCGATGGGTTGTGCCGGACGAGTCCCATTCCTGCTCTGCCGGCCGAATACCGGAGGCTCGCGGGTATCGTCGCGCTCCGTCCCGAGAGTTCGCGCCACACTTGCTTCGCCACGTCCCGGCTCGATTCCAGTCTCGATCAGCACGTCAACCGGACCACCAGTCATGATGAGATGCTCCACATTGTCGCGGCGCACGAGCACCAGACGTCGCCGGCCATCGACACTCGCGTGTTCGACGACGGCCAGCCGCTTGTCCGGCCTCGCGCCGAAAATTGCCGTCATCGACGATTGACCAGCGGACGAATTGCGCATGAACCACACCCCGCCCAGCACGCCGAGTGCAATCAGCGCGAACAAGATCACGTACAGCAGAAGGTCGACCATGGTCCGATGTCCCTCGTCCGGGCTGCATCACCAGTGACGCGCGCGCCGTCAGAGACGCACGCGCCGTTCGCCCGATCGCGTCGTTAGCAGATGTTTAGCGCACTTTTAACTCTAATGATCGAGTTGTTGACGGGTTCGAGGCAGCGATGCCCGGTCTTGATTGTGCGGGGGTGGCAAGGTGGTATCGGTTCGCGTGCTGTACTCTTCTGTGGTCGAAGTCCTTGGATTGGCTTTTGGTCTTCAGAATCAGTCTATGTCTGTTCGCATGATCGGGACAGACGTACGCCGCCCCGAAGCTCAGGTGGGCTCCAATGCCCCCGAGCAGACGCCGGGGATGGGAGTTCTCTTTGTTGTTCTCGCGATCCTGACAGCCTTGGGCCTCGGGGCGCTGGTTGTTGTCTCGGCTCGCGCCAGCGATCCGATACTTCTCGCAATCCTCTCGATCCTCGGGATGGTCGGCAGCTTCTTCCTCTTCGGTCTTGCTGCGGGGCACATCCGGATCGGAGCGAGCAACGATTCCGGCGAAGGCATCGCGGCAATCGCTGGCGAGCTGATCGACACCGGCGTCATGATCACTGGCCGTGACGGCAGCATCGTCTATGCCAACGCCGCCTATCGCAACCTCGCTGGAACGGATCAGGACGGCGAGGCACGCAGTCTCGAGGTCGCGTTTGCTGGCGAGCCTCAGGCGGCCGAGTGCATCTTCCGCTTGATGCGAGCCGCCGAACTCGGCGAGCAGCGAAGCGAGGAGTTTCGTATCCGCGATCTCGACAATCGCGCCCGCTCGGGACGTTGGTTGCGTCTCGCTGTCAGTCCCGTGAAATCCGGCGACAACCGTTTCGCTCGTGCGTCGCGGCTGTGGCAGCTCACCGATATCTCGGGCGAGCGCGCTCACGAAGCTGAGGCTGTCCGCGACCTCGAAGCCGAGATCGGACGCTATGAGGCCATGCCCATCGGCCTGTTCGGCTGCAGTCTGGACGGAACCATCACACATCTCAATGCGACGCTCGCCGGTTGGCTGGGGCTCGACGCAGAGGCAGCCCGCGCGCGGGAGCTGTCCCTCGCAGACATCGTCGCCGGTGACGGCGACGCACTTCTCCGTGCGGCCCTCGCCCGCGCCTCGGGAGAGGTCGTGCGCCTCGACCTGGATCTCGTCCGTGAGGACGGGATCGGTATACCGGTCGAGATCGTGGCCCGCCTCGGGGGTTCAAGCGAGCGCGGAGTCGATTTCTCCGCACTCGTCCTCTCACGCTCCGGCACCCCGGCCGGCTCGGAGAACGACGACGGCGGACCGCGCTTCGAGCGACTGTTTCATGCCGCCCCATTCGGCATCGCGACACTCGGTCAGGATGGCGCCATCCAATCGTTCAATGCCGCGTTCGCTCGCATGTTCTTCGACGCCGGTCTGGGTCCGGCCAAAACTTTACGTGCCCTGATTGAGGCCGCCGGCGATACCGAGGCGCTCAAAGCCGTCGATGCCGCGATGGCCGAGGCACGCTCAGGACGGGCGACACTAGCCCCGATCGAGGTGTCATTTGGTGCGGAGCGCCAGTTCACCCGCCGACTCTTCGTCAGCCCGACGCGCGCCGGCCTGGGTCCAGGCGAGAGCGCAATGCTCTACGCCATCGATGCAACCGAGCAGAAGGCGCTCGAAGTCAAGTACGCACAGTCCACCAAGATGGAGGCCGTGGGCAAACTCGCTGGCGGCATCGCGCACGATTTCAACAACGTCCTCACGGCAATCCTCGGCTTCTCGGATCTGTTGCTGCAGACTCACCGGCCGTTCGATCCAGCCCATAAGGACATAATGAACATCAAGAAGGAGGCCAATCGCGCGGCCGGCCTCGTTCGCCAGCTCCTTGCCTTCTCGCGCCGCCAGACGTTGACTCCCGAGGTCCTGGAACTCGGCGAAGTGATGACCGATTTGTCGGTCCTCGTCAGTCGCCTCATCGGCGAAAAGATTGACCTGAAGCTCGTCACCGGTCGCGATCTTTGGCTGATAAAGGCGGATCGCACGCAGTTCGGCCAAGTCATCATGAACCTTGCCGTCAACGCCAAGGACGCCATGCCGAATGGCGGCCGCCTTACGGTCAAGACGCGCAATGTCACCGAGCGCGAGTCCCTGAAGCTCCGGTCGTTGGCGGTCCAGCCGGGCGAGTATGTTCTGATCGAGGTCGAGGATACAGGCACCGGGATGACGCCGGAGGTCATGGCGAAGATCTTCGAGCCGTTCTTCTCGACCAAGGACGTGGGCAAGGGCACCGGACTGGGGCTCTCGACGGTCTACGGCATCGTCAAGCAAACCGGTGGCTACATTTTCCCCGAAAGCACGCTGGGCAAAGGCACCACGTTCCGCGTTTACCTCCCGCGCCATCTACCCCAGGCGTCGGTCGCCCCCGAGCCGGGTGAAGCGCAACCGGTAGCCAAACCCGAGCGGTCTCGTGATCTGACGGGGACCGGACGCGTGCTCCTCGTCGAGGACGAGGACTCCGTGAGGAATTTCGCGGTCCGCGCGTTGAAGCGCCAAGGGTATGTGGTTCTCGAGGCGACCACAGGTCTCGAGGCTCTCGAGATCTACGCAAGCGAGCAGGAGCCGATCGACATCGTCGTCTCCGACGTCGTGATGCCGGAGATGGATGGCCCGACCATGTTGACCGAGATGCGCAAATCGCGCCCGGACCTCAAGGTCATCTTCGTCTCGGGTTATCCCGACGACCGCTTCAAGACCGGTCTTGACGCGGACGCTCATTATGCATTCCTCGCCAAGCCGTTCTCACTTCCTCAGTTGGCGGCGAAGGTTAAGGAGGAGCTGTCCCGCTGACAGCGCCAGAAGGGTCGCCGGAGTGTACCGCTTGGGTGAGGTACGTCCCTCGGCATGGGTTGCATCGCGGCTAGGCGATTTCGCGCCTAGGTGCGCGTGGCATCGCGCTCTCGATCGATCGCCTCGACAATCAGGCGTCGAGCCTCGTCTGCATCACCCCACCCCCTGATCTTGACCCACTTTCCTGGCTCCAGATCCTTGTAGTGCTCGAAGAAGTGCCGGATCTGATCGAGCGTGATCTGTGGCAGGTCGGCATAACTGTGGACCCGCTCGTAACGCCTCGTAATCTTGGCTGAGGGTACCGCAATCACTTTCTCGTCTCCGCCAGCATCGTCCTCCATCAGCAGAACACCGACGGGCCGGCAGTTCATGACGGCGCCCGGAACGATCGCACGCGTATTGCAGACGAGAACGTCGATGGGATCACCATCCGCGGCCAACGTATGAGGCACGAACCCATAATTCCCTGGATACCTCATGGGCGTGTAGAGGAACCGATCGACGAAAAGGGTGCCGGACGCCTTGTCGAGTTCGTACTTGATCGGCTCACCGCCGACCGGAACCTCGATGATGACATTGACGTCATTTGGTGGGCTTTTCCCGATGGGAATGGCATCGATGCGCATTGAGCTCGACTCCGCGGTGGCTGTGGCTCGATCAACTGAATTCCTCAGCGCTGCCACATTCCGCTTTTCGTCGCATGCTAGATTTTCGCTAAGCTCGAATTCCGGTTGGCTCGCCCTCAGGGTGTGTCTCGGCACCGCTAAGACAGCGCGGAATGGACTTTCAAGCTGACACGGAGGCGGCGGGACAATGCGCGCTCGGCTGACATTGACAACACTTGCGATCGCGCTTTCGCTGGCTCTGCCGGCGCACGCTAATCCGCTGAAGAGCCTCTACACGACAATTGATCTGCGCGAATGTCGGCAGACGAGTTCCCACCCCGACGGCGGAGCTTGGCTCTGCACGGGGCTGGAAGACTATCCTGTCTACATCGGGGAAGGCGATCTGAGGACGTTCGTAAGTGTCGGCCGCCAGCCGGAAAAGCGACGCGCAGCCCAGCAAACACTCGGTGCGTTCAATACCCTTTTCCGCGGTAAATCCAGGCGCGCCACGCTCGAATGGCGCTTTATCAAGCGAGACGGCAAAGTCCTGCCGTTCGCGACCATCCAGCGCTACTTCACGCGCAATGATCGAGGCTCCGGCCAAGTGCTCGTCGTCACCAAAGTGACCCCGACCGAGGACTGCCACGTGGCCCACATCGACGCGCTGGCCAATCCGCAGGCCATCGTTCTTGCACGCGCCATCGCCGATGGCGAAGCGCGGAGCTTCGATTGCCGAAATGAGCCAAAACGCGCCGGGAAACAAGGCCGCAGCCCCATGTAGGTGAAGTTGGGCCGCCCAGCGCTGTTGGCCCCCCCCCCCTGGCCGCGACACTCGAGCGATTGTCAGCGCCCGGTCACGACCACCCGTAACCGATCTTCTGGAGCACCACCCCGCCAACCTTCTCGGTGGTCTTGCCGACCGGTCGACCACCCCGCCGCCAGTAAAAATCGGCGGCGATCTCGTTCCCGGCGAGGGCCCAAATGATCAGACCGTTGAGGCGGCGCTCGTCGAGAGCATAACGCGCCCCCTCAAACAGATGCTCGCCGAGGCCCAGCCCCTGATAGCTCGGCAGCAGATAGATCTCATAGATCTCGCCCTGGTATTTTCCACGCCCGCGTGCACGCCCGAAAGTGGCGTAGCCAGCCACCTTGCCCGCAACCTCGAGCACCAGAAGTCCGTCTGAGCCTCGCGCCGCATTCTGCCACCACGCCTTGTCGCGCCGACGGATCATGCTTTCGAGATGCAGTTGGGGGATGATCCCGCGGTAGGCCACCAGCCAGGATTCGCGAAACACAGCAGCCAGGGAGGCAGCATCTCGCTGCATTCCCTTCCGCACCCTCACCTCTGTACGCGACTGGAGCATGACGGAACTATAGCGCGCAGAACGGCCGCGCGGGAAGGACTCAGTGATCGGTTCCGCATCAATTTCGCAGCGCATCGTTCGCGCCACAGGAATCGCGAGCCGACGTGACGCCACGCCTGCCGAGCTGGTGCCCGGAATTCGCCACTCACGACCGCCGAAAGTTAGTTGTGATCCTCAGGCAGTACCGGGATCGGGAACACGTCGATCCCCTCGCTGGCAAGCTCCTTCACTTCATCCGGGCTCGCCTCACCGTAAATCCCTCGCCCCGATGCTTCCTCTTGATGGATCTTACGAGCCTCCTCCGCGAAACGCGGTCCCACGTACTCGGCATCCGCAAGGATCTTGTCGCGCATCGTCTTGAGTTGCTGAAGCATTTCCCGTTGCGGAGCACTCAGCATGTGGGTCGCGACGGGCGCCGCCAGCTCACCTTGGCGAGTCGCTGCCGGCGCGTCGATTTCCGCAGTCTTGCGTTGCCGGCCCGGGCGTTTGGCCTTGCGCTCGCTGGTGACCACGTTCGGCGCCATGAGAGCCTTCGAGACCTTTGTCGAGCCGCAACTCGGGCACGCAACGAGCTTCTTCTTCACCTGGGTGTCGCACGCCTCACTCGACGGGAACCAAGCCTCGAACTCGTGCCGTTTCGGGCAAGCCAGTCGATAGCGGATCATTGAACGCTCAGCCTCCGTCGTGGAACTCCATTGCCGCACTGGTGGATCGCCCGCGCGACATGGCCAATGACTTCGATACCACGGCCCGCCGCGGTCCGTGTCCGATAATCGGCGAAAACAATCTATGTATATGACGCAGTCACCGCGTCGTCGGCTAGGGGTGCACGCGCAAAATAATGAATTTCGGCTTATTTTTTAGGCGCTTGCACCATTTTCAAAGCCCGGGCGTCGACTTCAGCCGTGCAACAGGGGATCGAGTCGCCCCGCGTCCTCCAAGGCATAAAGGTCGTCGCACCCTCCCACATGCCTCTCCCCGATCCAGATCTGTGGCACAGTGTATCGGCCACCGGCCTTGGCAGTCATCTCAGCCCGAACGGCGCTCCGCCCATCGACCGAGATCTCTTCGTAGCTGACACCCTTCTTGTCGAGCAACCTCTTGGCGCTGATGCAATAGGGACAGTAGGACGACGTGTAGATCGTCACTTTGCTCATGGACAGCTCACATCTCGTTGGAACGCTCATTTATGTAGGCAAATGGCGCCAGGGCGCAACGTCAAGGTGAAGCCACGTCCGGTGTTGTCACCCGGGCAACGGCGAGCACATCCACTGTAGCCGCCCCGGCAGCGAGAAGTGCTTTTGTCGCCGCCTCGGCCGTCGCTCCGGTCGTGATCACATCGTCGATCAGGATGACTTTGCGCCCCTCGATCGCGCCGCGCCTGTGTGGCGGAACCGCGAACGCGCCTCGGACATTTTCGCGTCGCGCCACTCCGGAAAGACTGACCTGAGGCTCAGTCTCCCGGACCTTTGTGAGGACGAGCGAATGCCACTCGACACCGCTGAGCCTGGAGACCTCTCGAGCCAGCAGGCCCGACTGGTTGAATTGGCGCTGGATCAACCGCCGTCGCGTGAGCGGTACCGGCACGAGACAATCCCCGTCTGCAAGAAGCTCCCGTCCCGCTTCCACCAGCCATTTGCCGAGCATTCGCCGGGCATCGTGGCGATCGGCATATTTCATTCCGTGGATCAGCCCAGCGATCACACTTCCGCTTTCGTAGACGGCCACCGCCCGGGCGCGTCCCCAGGCCGGCGGATCCGCCGCCGCAGCCGCCGATACGAGACCGCGATCCGCTGGTCCGAACGGGAGCGGTATGCCGAGCCTCTCACACAGTGGCGCCCGGATGAAAGCAACGCCCTGCCAGCAGGTCCCACAGAGACTATCCTGCCGGTCGAGACGCGCATGACAGGCAAGGCAAACCGGCGGCACGATCATATCGGCGATCCGCGCCACCACCTGTTCGATCGCCGAACGCGCTATCTGCACTGCCATCTGCGTTATCTCTGCTAATGAACGAGGACCGGAGACAGCTGGACGATACGCGGCCTGAGCTTCAGCCGTCGAGCCTTTGTCCCCACGACGTTCGATGCAGTTGGGAGAGCGCCTCCTGTGAGCGAAACCTTGAGCCCGCACAGTATTTTCGATCGCGGCCTGCTGGCGGCCAGACGCAATCGATTGGCCGGCGCTGTCGCCGACACTGACTTCCTTCATCAGCGTGTTGCCGAGGATCTCGTCGAGAGGCTGGGGTTGATCCGTCGTGACTTCCCAGTCGTACTCAACCTCGGTGCCGGCTCCGGCACCCTAGGCAAATCGCTGCGCGCGGCCGGTGTCGGAAGCTCGATTCTCGTCTCCGCTGACATCTCCCCCGATCTCGTCGCCTATGCAGGTTCTCCACGCGTCGTGGCCGATGAGGAGGCACTCCCCTTCCGCGACGCCTCTCTCGATCTCGTCGTCTCCAGCCTGGCCTTGCAGCTCCTGAACGATCTCCCCGGAGCGCTGCTGCAAGTCCGTCGCGCTCTAAAGCCCGACGGCCTGCTGCTCGCGGCCTTGCTCGGGGGGACCACCCTCCATGAGTTGCGAGAGGCTTTCGTCATCGCTGAGACCGAAACGACTGGCGGCGCCTCGCCTCGTGTTGCCCCATTCGCCGATGTCCGCGAGCTAGGCGCCCTCCTACAGCGCGCGGGCTTCGCGCTTCCGGTTGCCGACAGCGAGATCGTCGAGGTCGGCTATCAGAGCCCCATCCATCTCATGCGTGACCTGAGATCAATGGGGTGGGCCAACATGCTGGTTCAACGACGGCGCGTCCCCCTCCGGCGCGGCACCTTGGAACGGGCGCTGGAGATCTACCAGGAGAGGCACGGTCGACCCGATGGCCGCGTCCGGACAACATTCGAGATCGTCACCCTCACCGCTTGGGCTCCACACGCCAGTCAACCAAAGCCACTCCGCCCTGGAGCGGCAAAAACACGCCTCGCAGACGCACTCGGCACGCACGAGCGGCCCCTCGGAGACAGGCCGGACGAATCCTAAATCGCTCAGCAGACCGCCGGCATGCACAGCCGCAACTCGAACTTCTGGTGCGCCTTCTGCCGCAGGAAATCGAACTCCCGGCCGTCGTGACAACGCACGCGCCCCTCGAGACCGCCGAGCCCCTCGACCGGGAGTTGACGCACTGAGATCAGCCGCTCGAATTGGCACTTCCTCTCCAAATCCAGCTGCAGTTTGAGCGTTGCCTCCCAGCCCTCTTGCGCCTGGGCCCAAACAGCAGGCCCGCCCGCCACGAGAGCGGCGGCTGCGATCAGTCCTGCCAATGCCAAAGCGCGCGTCATCGCCCTCGTCTCCCATTTGTCAATCCGACACTAGGTCGGACGCCATAGACGACGTTGATACCGCGCAAACGCGTCGCTCCCGTCAGATGGCCGCCTCGGTGGCCGCGTCGAAAAACCGGAGGCCCACCGGGTTGATCGCGAGCCGCACCTTCTCCTGAGGCCGCACCTTCACCGTCGGCTCGACGCTTGCCACCATGCTGGATGATCCCACGGTCAGGTCGAGGATTACCTCCGAGCCGAGTTGCTCAGCCACCTCGACCACGGCCTCGAACGTGTGCTCGGCCGCATCGGAGCCGTTGGCCATTCTGAGATCTTCCGGTCGGATCCCGAGTATCGCCGACTTGCCCGCGTGCGCTGCCATCCGGCCCTTCATCGCTTCTGGCACCGCGATCCGCATGGCTGCATTCTCCGCAACGAGACCGCTTCCGACGCTCCGAATGATCACGTCGGCGAAGTTCATCGCCGGCGAACCGATAAAGCCGGCGACGTACCTGTTGGCCGGATGATTGTAGAGTTCCAGCGGCTCGCCGACCTGCTGGATGAGACCGTCTTTCATGACGACGACGCGGTCACCGAGCGTCATGGCCTCGACCTGATCGTGCGTCACGTAGATCGAAGTCGTCGCGAGGCGCTGGTGCAGTTTCTTGATCTCGACGCGCATCTGCACGCGCAGCTTGGCGTCGAGATTCGACAGTGGCTCGTCGAAGAGGAACACTTGTGGATTACGCACGATGGCGCGGCCGAGCGCCACTCGCTGGCGTTGGCCGCCTGAGAGTTGTCGCGGCTTGCGGGTCAGGTGATCCTTGATGCCGAGAATGTCGGCCGCGTTCTCGACCCTCTTTTTGATCTCGGCCTTATCGAACTTCCGCATCTTCAGGCCGAACGCCATATTGTCGTAGACGCTCATGTGCGGATAGAGCGCGTAGTTCTGGAACACCATCGCGATGTCCCGGTCCATCGGCGGCAGCTCGTTGACGATCGTGTCCCCGATCAGTATGTCGCCCTGCGTAATGCTTTCGAGACCGGCGACCATCCGCAATGTCGTCGTCTTCCCACATCCCGACGGTCCGACGAGCACCAGGAACTCCTTGTCCTTGATCTCGAGCGACACACCTTTCACCGCATGAAAATCGTCGTAGCGCTTGTGGACTTCGCGGATCGATACGTTGGCCATGCGTCTTGAACCTCACCCTTTGACCGAGCCAGTGAGGCCCGAAACGTAGTGTTCGACGAAGAATGAGTAGGCGATCGCCACCGGGATCGAGCCGAGCAAGGCTCCCGCCATCAGCGCACCCCAGAAGAACACATCGCCACGGATGAGCTCCGATACCACGCCCACGGGAACTGTCTTTTGCTCGGGCGACGATAGGAACACCAGCGCATAGATAAACTCGTTCCAGGATAGCGTGAATGCGAAAATTCCCGCTGACAGGATCCCCGGAACAGCCACCGGAAGGATGATGTAGACCATCGCCTTCCAGCGCGAGGCCCCGTCAATCCGTGCGCACTCCTCCAGTTCCTTGGGGATGGACTTGAAGAAACCCATCATCAGCCATGTACAAAACGGAATGAGAAAGGTCGGATAGGTCAGGATCAGCGCCCAAGGCGTATCCCCGAGCTTGTAGTTTCGGATGATTTCAGAAAGCGGAATGAACAGCAGAGTCTGCGGCACGAGGTAGGTGACGAAGATGGCTGTACCGAGCCCACCTGCGAATGGAAAATTCAAGCGCGATAGCGCATAGCCCGCCAGCACGCCGCAGAAGAGCGAGATGATCGTCGAGCAAATCGAGATGAACATGGTGTTCCACAGCCATGTCCCAAACGACGTCTCGTCGAATAGATACTGGATGTGAGCGAGTGTCGGCTTCCACGTCCAGAACGGTGTATAGTTCGGCCGCTGCCAGGCGATGTAGAGTTCGCTGTCCGGCCGGAACGTGGTGATGACCATCCAGTAGAAAGGGAACAGTAGAAAAATCAGGAACAGTGCGAGCGGGATCCGGAAGAACACCCATCTCCGCCATGCGGCGCCCTCGATCATCAGCGCGTCTCCACTCGACGGATGTAAATGAGCTGCACGATCACGATCAGGAACAGGATCGGGAACATCGCGAGCGATATCGCAGCACCCTGGCTGAGAAGCCCTGTTCCGACGCCCATCTGATAGGCATAAGTCGCAAACAGATGCGTAGCGTTAGCCGGCCCGCCACCAGTCATCACATAGACGATCTGGAAGTCGGCGAATGTCTGGATGACCGAGAACAGCACGACGACCATCGTAACGGGCAGCAGGAGCGGCCAGGTGATGTGAATGAAGCGCTGCCACGGCTTTGCGCCATCGATCGCCGCGGCCTCGTTGAGGTCGGGGCTTATGGTCTGCAGCCCGGCCAGCAACGAGATGGCGAAGAACGGCACGCCGCGCCAGATATTGACGATAATTATCGACCACATCGCCAAATGCTGGTCGCCGAGCCAGTTGAGGCCGCCACTCTTGCTGATGACACCGACCTGATACAGCATCCAGTTCAACACGCTGAAGGTCGGATCGAACATCCATTTCCAGGCGAAAGTCGAAAGCACTGTGGGAATGATGAAGGGCAGGAGAATGAAGGCCCGCGTGAACGCTTTGAATTTGAAACTGCGATTGAGAAGAAGTGCCAGCCACAATCCGAGCGCAAGCTTGAATATCGTAGTGATCAGCGTATACCAGCAGGTATTCCAGACGACGGCGTGAAAAATCGGATCGCTCATCAGGCGCGAGAAGTTCTCGAGCCCCACATACTCGCCCGGCACCCCGACCCGCGAGTTCGAAACCGACAGCAGGATGCCGCGGACGAATGGGTAAGCGATGAACAGGCCCAACAGCACCATCGTCGGCAACAGCAGCACTGCGGCGAGCCAACGCTCGTCCTCCAGCGGTCGCCATCGCTTCGGCGGTCCCGCGGTCATCGGCACGGTTTGGGCAGACGTCACGGCCATCGGCTCGAAGCCTCCCATGCAAGGGGCGCGTCACCACTCACGGGTGCCGCGTTCTGAATTGCGAACAGCGGTGCTCGGTTGAAAAGCAGAGCGGGGCGGCCAGGAAGCCGCCCCTCCTGATGCGTCAGACGTAGATTCTCTTGAGCTGATCCTCACAGGCCTTGACCGCATCCTCCGCGGATTGACCTTTGATCGCGCCCGCGAACATGTTTCCGATGAGGTATTTGGTCAGCACCTCGGCCGCTTTGGCGTTCGGCGGTCCCGCAAAGCCCGGTGTCTGGCCCAGCTTGCCCGCGACCCGGTACGGCTCCATCACCTTGTCCTCGTCCCAGAGCTTGCTTTTTTCCCAGGACAGAGTGGCACCGGAATGGAAGCCTTGCCCGACGCTGAACCACTTGTCGTAATTGGCTTCCGTGTGGAAAAACTTGAGCAGTTCCTTCGCTGCCTTCTGGTTCTTCGAGTAACTCGGCACGACGTGACTTTGGAACGTGTGGAAGGCGAACTGACCTTTAGGGCCCGCAGGCAGCGGGACATGGAAGATGTCGTCCTTCAGCGGCGTTCCCTGATCGGTCTTGTACTGGTCCGGCTTTCGCTTCGACTCGATATAGATCGAGGCGCCATTGAGCGTCGCCGAGATCGTGCCCGCAAGGAAAGCACGGTTGTTGGAGGCGTCGTCCCAGGCGAGGCCGCCCTCGTCCATGGAGTCCTTCCAGAAAGCGGTCATGTACTTGACCGCTTCGATCGTTTCCTTGGAATTGATGATGACCTTACCAGCCTCGTCGACCTCGCGGCCGCCAAAAGACCAGAGGAACGGATAGGCGAATGTCGGTGGATCGCCGAATGATTGGCCCAGCGATTGGCCGATGGGGAAGCCCTTGGCTTTTAGCTTCTGGCCGCCCTCGCGGTATTCGTCCCAGGTTTTCGGGCCGTTCGGCATGCCGACCTCGCCCCACCACGATTTGCGGTGAGCCGTCATCGCTCCAATGATATTGCACGGCATCGAGAAGAACTTTCCGCCGGCACCGCAATTGCCTTCGGATATCTTGTAATAGCCGCCCTGCGCATTGCCGATCTCAGTGGCGATGTCCGTCAGATCGACGAGGCTCGCCTGATAGAGATGGGGGTGGTTGTTGAACAGCATGATGATGTCGGGGCCAGCCCCCGACTGGATCGCAGAGGTAATGCGGGGCTGCAGATCGTTGCCGTTGACCCGCTCGAAGTTGACCTTGATGCCGAGCGCTTTCTCGGCTTCCGGCAGGATCTTCTCCCGGATCGCTGCGTCGCAAGCCGGCACGAAGTCGTTCCAGCGCAGCCAGTGTACTGTGGTCGTCTGCGCGATCGCCGGCGCCCTCCCGGACGCAAGGATTCCAGCTAGGCCACCGCTGGTAGCAGCAATAGCGCCGCCCGCTCCTGTCGCAATGAATCCACGTCGCGTGATCTTAGCCATCGAACGTCCTCCCAATATCGCTTGCACACGCGGCTCCTCGTCCGCTTAGAGCTTGAGCTTATCGGGGGTCCGCTGCGACAACAAGGCACCTTTCTCACGCGTCACGGATTGTGGCGTGCAAAAAGACGCTGTTGGTCAATGCCGAGGACGAGGAAGCGACCGCACATGCCCGCGAGCTATACACCGAACGACCTTGCCACCCGCGCCGATCCCTATCCCCAGTTCGCCGCGCTCCGCGATCGCGACCCGGTCCATTGGAGTCCTGCCCTCAAGTCTTGGATCCTCACCCGCTACGACGACGTCGCTCGTGCGCTCTCGGCCGCCGACGAAATGTCTCCTGATCGCCTGACCCCATTCTACGCGAACCTGCCGGAGCCCAGCCGATCGACGCTCGCCGAGGCCATGCGCTATCTCTCGCTCTGGATCGTCTTTCGCGACCCCCCGGGCCACACGCGTGTCCGCGCACTCGTCGCCAAGGCATTCCTGCCCGGCACCATCAATAGCTGGCGCCCTGCCATCGAAGGTCTGACCGAGCGCCTTCTGGGCGAACTTGCGTCGGCCGGCCCCGGCGAGACCGATCTCGTCGGCGCACTCACCATGCAGCTGCCCGCTCGCGTCATCATGCACGTCATGAACGTTCCTGAACGTCACTTGCACGACATCAAAGCTTGGTCCGACGACATCATGTCGTTTCTATTCTCGGCCCGCGAGATACCCGACAAGTACGAGCGGGCGCGGCGCGGCGCGGTCTCCATGTCGGGGCTGTTCCGAAGCCTGATTCAGGAGCGTAGAGAAGCGCCGGGTGACGACCTCTTGAGTCTGCTTATTGCCGCCCGTGACGCCGACGATCGCTTGTCCGAGGACGAACTCGTGGCCACTGCGATGCTGCTTCTTTTTGCCGGTCACGAGACGACGACGAACCTCCTCTCGAACTCGACATTGATGCTCCTGCGCGATCCTGAAGCACGCACACGATTCGTCTCCAATCCCGAGAATGCAGGCACCGCCATCGAGGAGTTTCTCCGCTTCGACGGGCCTTCCAATTCGATGAGCCGCGTGGTGCGCGTCACACATGAGATCGGTGACAGGACGCTGCGCGAGGGCGACCGCGTGTTTGCCATGATCAATGCGGCCAACCGCGATCCAGCGCAGTTTGAAAACCCCGACAGCCTCGACCTCGGCCGCCAGCCGAACCGCCATCTCACCTTCGGACAGGGCGCGCATTTCTGCATCGGCGCCCAACTCGCCCGCCTCGAGGCGCGCATCGCTCTGCCACGCCTTTTCGAACGCTTCCCCGATCTGACGCTGGGGGAAACGCCGCCCGTCTGGCACGACAGCCTGATCGCACGAGGGCTATCACGATTGCCAGTCAGACCAGGAAAGGCCCGCAGCTGAATGCCAGCAAGACGAATGCGGCCATCGGGAGCACGCCCCCGCTGGCCGTAGTCCAAGCACACGCGTTCCCCGAGGCTAATTGCTCTCGTTGGCGATCACGTCGCCGAACAGTTCGAAGCTCTCACCCTTGACCCGAGCGAGACGCACGGACTCGAGCGGATAGAAATCCGTCGCGCTCGTGTTGACCTTGATCCCGGGCAGAAGCATCGGCGCCTCGAACCCCTGGATGCTCGCGGCCTGCTTCATGACGTTCTCACGGGTCAGATTGTCCCCCGCCTTCTTCAACACCTCGATTAACGTATGGGCGACCGAATAGCCGTAGTTGTGGCCGTCGTCAGCGATGTTGGCGGACGGCATGTACTTCGCCATGAACTCACGCCACGCCGCGATATCGGCGGCGTCCTTCCACTGCGGATCGGCCTGATCTTTGCGATAGAGCGCCAGAATAATGCCTTGCGACGCCTCGAGTCCGGCGGGTTTGAAGACGGTGGCGAACGACGACGATACGTTGTTGAGGTAGTGGACGGGCTTCCATCCGATTTCGCCGGCCTTCTTGATCGCCTGCGCCGCGAACTTCGGGATGGTGATATTGAAGAAGACGTTGGCGCCGGAATTTTTCAGCGCGATCATCTGGCTGTCCACCGTCGGATCGGTGACCTCGTAGGTCGCCCGGTGCACGATCAGCTTCTCGTTCTCTTTGCCCAGTCCGCGCAGAAAGCCGTTGTAGTAGTCCTTACCGTAGTCGTCGTTTTGCATCAGGATGCCGATCTTGGCATCATTCACGGTCGACAGGATGTGCTTCGCGTAGATCGACGCCTCGGTCGCGTAGTCGGGCTGCCAGCCCATCGTCCACGGAAACTCCTTCGGCTGTCCCCATTTCGAGGCGCCGGTCGCAACGAAGAGATGCGGCACCTTTCGCGCGTTCATGTACTTGTGGATTGCCGTATTGGGCGGCGTGCCAAGCGTGTTGAATACGAAAAGGACCTTGTCCTCCTCGACGAGCTTTCGAACCATCTCGACCGTCTTCGGCGGCGAATAACCGTCATCGTAGGTGATGAAGTCGATCTTGCGCCCGTTGATGCCACCCTTGTCATTGACCATCTTGAAGACGGCCTCGATCGTCTTGCCGATGTTCCCGTAGGCCGACGCGTTGCCCGAGTAGGGATTGGTATTGCCGATCTTGATTTCGGTATCGCTGGCGCCCGCGTCGTACTTCTTCTGCGCCATGGCCGGAGGCGCGAATACGAAAGCTACTGCGACCGTCATCATCAGCGCCGAGCGACATGCAGAGAACTTCATGGTCTTGCCTCCTTCTCTTTTTGCACCCGCCTTCGAGCCGCTCCGGAAACGGCATCCCGGCAGCTTCTTTAACCCGATGGTCGGCCGCCACGTCCTGAGACACGGGTCCAGAGCGCGGCAAGACCACCGGCAATCCCGGTCGGCATAAGGTACATGAGCGCAATCAGCGCGATGCCGTAGATGGTCCATGGCTGGAGTTCGATCGGCAAGTGCACGCTCTTCGAAATCGCTTTCGTCAGCGCATCGGCGTACTTCTCGATCACCTGCACGAAGATGCCGCCGATAATGGCACCCGGCAGTGATGCTATCCCGCCGACCACGGCGCCGACGAGCAGCGCGATCGACAGCTCGAACCGGAAGCTGTCGGGTGACACGAACTCGAAGATAATCGCATGCAAGGCTCCCGCGACACCCGTGTAGAGAGCCGACACCCCAAACGTGATCGTCTTGATCTGCCGCGTGTCGATGCCCATCGTATCGGCTGCGAGACCGTGATCGCGGATGGCGCGCATCGCCCGGCCGATGCGGCTGTCGAGCAGGTTGCGAGCGAGCCAGAACATCACCACCGCCGTCGCCAGCACGACGAGATACATCCACTGATCCGGCGTGAATGGAAGCCCGAAAGGCGCATCCGGCTTGATCAGGTTCAGCCCCTGCACACCGTTGGTGATCGGCTCGAGATGCCGATACTTCAGCATCTGCGGCACGGCAATCGCGAGCGCGAAAGTCGCCAGGGCAAGATAATGGCCTTCGAGCTTCAGAGCCGGAAAGCCGAACAGATATCCGACCCCAAAACAGAATCCCGCCGCCACCGGCAGCGTCGACCAGAAGGGCAGGCCCCCGTGCTCGATCATGATTGCGGCGACATAAGCCCCGACCGCGAAGAACGCCCCGTGACCGAGGCTGATTTGGCCATTGAAGCCGGTCAGCAGATTGAGCCCGAGAACGGCGATGGCAAACACGAGCATCAACGACAGTTGCAGGTAAGTGAAGCTGGAGATCAATCCGGTCGCGAGTGTCAGCACCGGTAGTAGCGCCGCAAGAGCGACGGCGACGATGACCAGCGGATGAATGCGATTGCGGCCCGCCTCTTCCACTACTCCGGCGCTCTTCATCGGCCTGTCGATGGTGCTTGCCATGGCCTAGACCCGCTTGACGGTCACGCGCCCGAAGAGACCTGAAGGCCTCACCGTCAGCACCGTGATCAGAATGATGAGGGCGACGGTGAGCTTTTCGCCGTTACCTATGATGTACATGCCCGTCGTCTTCTCGAGCATGTTTCCGAGATAGGCGACCATGTTCTCGAGCACGCCGACGATGAAGCCTCCGGCCACGGCACCGCCCGGACTCGTGATGCCGCCGACGAGCGCGCTGGCGAAGCCATAGAGCAGTATCCCGGCCATCATGTTGGGTTCGAGGTACACGACGGGGGCCACCATCGCTCCTGCAACCGCACCGACCGCTGCCGCAAGCCCCCAGCCGAGAGCCAGCATCCCGTCGACTGAAACGCCCGCCAACCGCGCCGAGACGGGATTTTGTGCCGCCGCCCGCATCGCAAGCCCGAGCGGTGTGAAGCGGAAGAATGAAAAGAGGGCCAGCAACAGGACGATCGTCACCCCGATCATGCCGATCTGATGAGGCCCGATGTACCCAGAGCCGATGAAGGTCGCCTTGGGAAATGGCGACGGAAACTCCTTGATGGTGTGACTCCAGATCGAACCCGCCATGGAATGGAATATGGCAAGCAGCCCGATGAACACGACGACGATCGACAGCAGTGGCGCGTGGTGGAGCGGTCTCAGGATAACCCGCTCGATCAGCATTCCCGTGACGAACGACGCGATCATCGCGAGCGCCAGAGCCGCCCAGAAACCCATACCGGTCTGCAGCAGCGCCCAGGCTATGTATGTCGAGAACATCGCCATCTCGCCCTGGGCGAAATTGATGTGATCCGTCGACACGAAGATCATGACCAGAGCCAGGGCCACGAGCGCGTAGATCGCCCCGTTTGCAAGCCCTGCGGCCACCTGCTGGATCAATTGCTCCATGACCTGCTCTGGTGCCTCAATAGCCGAGATAGGATTTGCGGATCTGTTCGTCGTTCTTCACCGTCGCCGAGTCCCCCGCCATGACGATCCGGCCGGTCTCCAGAACATAGGCATGAGATGCCAGACCGAGCGCCAACGCGGCGTTCTGCTCCACAAGCAGCATCGAGACCTTTGCGTCCTCGTTGATCCGCCGCATGATCCGGAAGATTTCCTGCACGATCAGCGGGGCGAGCCCGAAGGACGGCTCGTCGAGCAGCATCAGGCGCGGCCTCAACATCAAAGCACGGCTGATGGCCAGCATCTGCTGCTCACCGCCTGAAAGTGTCCCGGCTTGTTGCGAGAGACGTTCCCCGAGCCGCGGAAAATACGTGAGCACCATGTCACGGTCGCGCTGCACTTCGCGCCCGGAGCCACGAGTATAGGCGGCGATTCTCAGGTTCTCATCGACCGATAGCCCGGTGAAGGTTCCGCGCCCCTCCGGCACGTGAGCAACCCCGAGCTTGACGATGCGCTCGGTGGCAAGCCCCGAAATGCGCCTCCCGTCGAAGCGGACTTCGCCCGCCGTGCGCACCATGTTGCAGATGGCCCGCAATGTCGTCGTCTTGCCGGCCCCGTTCGCGCCGAGCAGCGTCGTGATACCACCCTCTCCGAGATGGAAGCTCACTCCGTGCAGGGCTTCCGATTGTCCATAGAACGCCGAGAGATTTTCGACCTCCAGCAGCAGCCCCATGCCTCAATCCCCCGTCCCCAGATAGGCGCGGATGACCTCCGGGTCGCGCTGCACCTCCGCCGGCGTACCCTCGGCAATCTTCTTGCCGAAGTCGATTGCCACAACCTTGTCCGAAACCGACATCACGAGGCTCATGTGATGCTCGACCAGCAGCACAGTGACCTCTTGCAAATCCCGCACGCGCCGGATCTGCCCTTCCAGCGTTTCGACCTCGTCATGATTGAGCCCGGCTGCAGGCTCGTCCAGCAGCAGCAGCTTCGGGCTCGAACCGAGCGCACGCGCAAGCTCGACACGCTTGCGGATCGGAAACGGCAGCGGTCCCGCGGGCAAATCCGTGAAAGCCTCGATATCCATGAAAGAAATGAGTTCGCGCGCCCGCTCCGTGATGCGCCGCTCCTCCTCCGCCGTGCCCGGAAGGCGCAACGCCGATGCGACGAACCCCGCCTGCGAAACGCTGTGACAACCGACCTTGACGTTGTCCAGCACTGAGAGTCTGTCGAACAGGGCGACATTCTGGAACGTGCGACCGAGCCCGAGCTTGGCAATCCGGTGCCGAGGCTCCGAAAGAACCGACCGCCCCTCGAACGCGATATCGCCTGAAGTCGGCACATAGAGGCGCGACAGGCAATTGAACAACGTGGTTTTCCCGGCGCCGTTGGGTCCTATGAGACCTACGATCTGCCCTGCGGAGATGTCGAAGGAAATGCCATCCAGCGCCACGATGCCGCCGAAGCGGACTGTGACGTCATGAACCGACAACAATGGTGCGTCGGGCGACGGGCCGCGGGCTTGCGCAGGAACGGACTGCGGCATACGTGGCTTCACTCCCTGGCCGTTTGAACCGGCACCGTCTTCTCATTGCCGCCGGATTGCTCTGCTTCGACTGGATCTGCTTCAGCTTAGTCTTTTCTTCGACGGAAGACTTACTTCTTCTACTTTGCCGGTTTCCCGTGTCGGGGTCCAGCAACGACTTCACTCGAGCGCTTGCCGGCCGCGGCCCGAGCCAACCGAGCGCGAATGGGTGCTGCCTCGACGAATGGATCACCTATGTGGAAGATGCGGACTGTAGAATTCGGAGTCCGTTGACAGGAGCTGACTTGCCTCAACCAGAGAACAAGCCCACCAGCGACGCAACGATCGTGGCTGGACAGGGTCGGAAATCCGGCTACCTGACTGCCGTGCTGCACCGGGCCATCGTCGCCCCGGTACGCGCTTTCCGGATCACCTATCTACCACTGCTGATGGTCTATTTCGCCTACGGCGCGTTAGGGCTGGTCGCCGTCGCGCAGGGTTTCTGGGAAAAGAAGGGGTTGACGCTGTCGCCGACCGAGCTGGCCCAGCTCGGCGTCTGGTTGGCGCTACCCTGGGCAATCAAAATGGTGTTCGGGGAGATGGTCGACACGGTGGCGATCCTCGGCTCGCGCCGGCGGATCTACGTGTTCCTCGGCGCGGCGCTGGTGGCGACCAGCCTCGTCATGATGGCCGGCGCCGCAGGTGGCTGGCTGACGTTCGCCAAGCCTGACACGATCTATATCGCCGCCGCGCTGCTCTCCGTCATCGGTATCGTCTTGCAGGACGTAGTCGCCGACGCCATGAGCACCGAAGTCGTCAGACGAACGGAGCCGGATGGCAGCCCACGACCACAGGCGGATATCGACTACGACCTCGGCATGGTGCAAGCGTTGGGTCGGCTGGCGCTTTACCTCGGCATCCTGTTGACCGCGCGGGCAGCTGGCTGGCTTGCGCAGACACTACCTTACGAGACCGTGTTTCTTATCGGCCTTGTCATCCCTCTCGTGTCGGTGACGGGTGCCCTCTTCGTACGTCTCGAGGCGAGTGAGTGCCGACCCACAGACTGGCGCATTCTTGGCGGCGGTCTGGCGTTCGGCGCCTTCGTCGTTGCAATCGGCGTATTGAGTGTTCCCTTCGGGCAGGAAGTGATCTTCGTCGTTTCGATGGTCGTCATCGTCGCGATGCTGATACGGGTGACGAAAGATGTGGCGCCGGAGGTCAGGCGTCGCATCGCCTATGCCGCAATCCTGATTTTCGCCTTCCGCGCCGTTCCGGGTGTCGGAGCAGGCTATTCATGGTTTACCATGGACAAGCTTGGTTTCGACGAAGAGTTTTTCGGACGCCTCAACGAGATCGGCGCATTCCTGGGGCTCGCTGCAGCTTGGCTGCTTTCGGACGCCATCACTCGACAACCTGTGGCGCGGGTCCTGCTATGGCTGACCATGGCCGGTCTCGTTCTCGCTATTCCAAACTTCATGCTGGTGATGGGCGCCCATGAATGGACGGATCGCGTCCTTGGCATCGGTGCGCGCGGCATTGCGCTGATCGACGCGGCCGCACAGTCCCCGCTCGTCCAGATCAGCATGATCCCCTTACTGACGTTGACGGCGATCTACGCGCCTCCAGCACAGCGGGCCACATGGTTCGCGCTGATGGCCTCGTTCATGAACTTGGCGCTCGTCGCCGGCCAGCTTCAGACCAAGTACCTGAACCAGATCTTCGATGTGAACCGTGGCTCTTACGACAATTTGCCGGCTCTTCTTGCCATCGTCGTCGCCATCGGCTTCATCGTGCCGATCACGGCCATTCTTCTGGTCGGTCGACGGGTCAGATAGGCCCTTATCCGAGACTGCCACAGCAATACCCCGGCACCGAACATCGTCGTTCCACGACGCGGTCGCTCGGTCACAGGAGCTTAGAAACCATGCGGCGTTCCTTGCTCGCTTCTGCAATCAGCTTGATCTGCCTCGCCCTCGCGTCTCAAGCTCCTCCAGCATCAGCGGCCTCGCTCGGAGGCCTCGCTGTCGACGTTACCAATGGCTCCGAGCCTGTGCTTTGTGCCGAGAAGGACAACGTCACACTCGACTTCACGTCTCCCGAGGCGCGCGCCTTCAGGATTGAGGCCGCGCACCCCGCCTACATCGGCACGCTGGCAAAGGACAGCTTCGAGGCGGATTGGACTGCCTGTGACATGTCGAAGGACCCTGCCCACGCGAGTGATGTGAAGGTTCCGACGCGCACGACGCTCTACGAGGAGCCGGCGCTCTGGGTGGTCGGTTGGACGATGCCGACATTCTGGCGACCGGCGACAGCAACGGTGCGCATTGGCGATCGCGTGGCCAAGGGGCTGCATCTCGTTCAGGTCTGGATGATCCGGCCCATGGGCGGTGAGGAGGTGCTCGTCTTCTATCCGCAGGACGGCTACTGGCGCATCCGTCCGCTGGCGCCCGACGGGCGTGCGCCGACGGCGTTCGGTACCTCATTCCTCGTCGGCCCCGTGGAGGTTGAGGGGCGGCCGATCGTTAAGCTCGATGAGATCGCCTTCGATCCCAAGGCGAAACGTTTCGATCTCACCTTCACGGCCGGCGGGCGGGCCTCGATGACGATGGCGATCGTCGATCAAAATCGGCACGTTCTGGATGTCGTGCTCGACAAACCGGTGGCCGGGCGGCCCTTCGCCGCGCTGCGCTCGATGTACATCACCGAATTCAACAACGACGTCGCACGCGTAGCGGCTCGCGAGGCCGCAGCTACCGGATGGCGCGAAGATGGCGTGATGACATACAAGGGCGGCAAGGCAACCGACCTCTGGGCGGGGCGCACGACCGTCTCCCGGCACAACTCGTCTTCACCTGATATGGTTCTTTCACAGTTCGCGCGGGATCCGGCCACGCGATAGCCGGTCCGCCAACGAAGCGTCAGCCAAGCGCGAGGCGATCAACCGCGCACCCACCCTTGCGCCACCGCTGCTTCGTGCCGGCAGCGCTCCGGCCCGCCGAGCATGTGGCGGTCGAGGCTGATGCGCTTGTACCAGAGCTCCAGGCCCATCAGCTCGGTGAAGCCCATGCCGCCGTGCATCTCGGTCGCCTTCGTCTGTACGTGGCGGCCTACCTCGGCGAGATGCGCCTTGGCGTGACACGCCGCGACATGAGCCTCCTCCGGAATGGCGTCGTGGGCGTGCGCCGCGAACCAGACGAGCGCACGGCACGGCTCGAGTTCGGTGGCCATCTCCGCGGCCATGTGCTTGACGGCCTGAAAACTCGCAATAACCCGCCCGAACTGGACCCGCTCGCCGGCATAGGCGACAGCCTTGTCGAGCATCGCCTGTGATGCCCCGAGCGTATCGGCGGCGAGCATGACCCTGCCAGCGTCCCGCACGCGTTTAACCGCGGCGTCCGCCGCGTTGGACGAGTTCAGCACATGCGCGGGCGCATTGGAGAACGTCACCGTCGCCACTGGGCGCGTTCGATCGAGAGTAGGCTTGAGTTCACACGCCACACCCGTCGCATCGATCTCGATCATGGCCGCCCGGCCATCGGGGAACAGCGTCAGGATGTGCGTCGCCCCGGCAGCATCAATGACGCCGTCGATCCGCCCTGTGAGCTTGGCGCCATCTATGGTGGCTTCAGCCACGCCCGTCTGGCCCGTCCCCCCCGCGAAGGCAACCGCGACGCGCATCGTGCCGGCGGCCATCCTCGGTAGCCATTCGGTATGCTGAGCGGCGCTCGCCAGTTGCGCGACCGCGAGCGGAGCCATGACGGCCGCGCCGGCAAAGGCGACCGGCGCTGCGTGGTAGCCGAGAGCTTCAGCAGCCACGGCGGCATCGAGCAGGCCCAGTCCCGCTCCGCCATGCTCCTCGGAAACCAGGAGTCCTGCAATGCCGAGATCGGCAAGCGTCTGCCACTCCTCTTCGGCAAAGCCGTTGGCGTCCTTCGCGATCGCCTTCAGCTTATCGAGGGTCAGCGCGCGAGAGAGGTGGCCGCGAAGGCTTTCGTCGAGGAGACGCTGCTCCTCCGTGAGTGCGAATTCCATGGGCCTCAGCTCTTCAGTGTGGCGTTCGGCATCGACTTCGGCTCGCGCGGCATACCGAGACCGCGCTCAGAGATGATGTTTTTCTGGATCTGGCTGGAGCCGCCACCGATGATCAGGCCGAGATCGTACATGTGATCCGTATGCCAGGCCGTCGCATCGTCGTCGGTGCCGCCATCCATGTCGTCGTGCGGATCGAACGCGAGCCCTGCCGCCCCATAGACGTCGACGGCCAAGCCCGACAGCCGATAGCCCATCTCGGTGCCGTAGAGCTTGACGATCAGCCGCTTCAGCCCGGAGTCGATCCCCTTGGCAGCTTCGGTCAGCAGCCGCATCTGATGATACTTCGATGCCATTACCTCGCCTTGCAGGCGTACGAGGCGGTCGCGCCATTCAGGCATGTCGATCATCCGCACGCCGTCGATCCGGGTCGTCTCCATCAATTCGCGGATACGGTGGACGCGATGCATGAACTTGTTGGCGTCACCCAGCATCATGCGCTCGTACTTGAGCGTCGTATTGGCTACCGTCCATCCGTCACCTCGACCCATAACGATCTGATGGGCGGGCACCCGGACATCGGTGAAGAACACCTCGTTGAACGTCGCCTTCCCCGTCATGGTTCGAAGTGGGCGCACCTCGATCCCGGGCGTTTTCATCGACAGAAGCAGGTAGGACAGGCCCTGATGCTTCGGCTTGTCGGGCTCGGTTCTGCAAAGCAGAAACATCCAGTCGGCGTAGTGCGCGGAGGAGGTCCAAATCTTCTGTCCGTTGACGACGAAATGGTCGCCATCCAGTACACCCTTCGTCTGGACGTTGGCGAGATCGGAACCGGCACCAGGCTCGGAATATCCCTGGCACCAGATCATCTCTCCGCGAATGGTCGGGCCGATGAAGCTTTCCCTTTGTGCAGATGTGCCCACTTCCAGCAGTGTCGGCACCAGCATCGAGATGCCCTGGCTCATGATACCGGCAGCAACACCGGCCTTCGAGAACTCCTCGGCGATGATGGCCGCTTCCATGACATCGGGCTCGGTACCATAGCCGCCGTACTCCCGGGGGATCGTCCGGGCCGCATACCCCCTCTCGACGAGAAGACGCTGCCAGGCGAGCATCTGGGCATCGGGCTTGCGGCGAACACCGACCGCTTTCGGCGAAGCATCCTTGTGCTCGGCAATGAACGCACGCACCTCGCTCTGGAGCGTGCGATAAGTCTCGGAGTAGCTCAGGTCCATGGCGTCTCGTCCATCTGTCCCAGCCCTTCTCGCGATCCGGAAAGGACCAAATTGGGAGCCAACCGGTCGCGTCGTGAAAGTAGGACGAGAGGGGGGCGATCACTCTCGTACCTACCATCCCTTCGACTCAAGGCGGCTCGGAAGCGCCTATCAACAAATCACCTGTTCAACCAGCCATTGCGTTCCTTGGCCACCTCAGCGACAGCTGTCTCGACCGTCTTGTCGAGCTTCTCGACCCAATCCTTGCCGTACTTGTCGACAAACCACTTCTTCATGGGCTCCTTACCGGCCTCGAAACTCTTCTTCTGCTCGGCAGAGGGGACATGGATCTTGCCGCCCTTTTTCACGAACTCGTCGAGGCTCTTCGACTCATACTGCTTATTGAACTGGAACTGCACGTCGGCCATTTGCAGCACGCCATCCGCTACGAGATCCTGCAAGTCCTTCGGAAGCGACTTCAGCCACTTATCGCTGATCCAATTAAAGCCCCAGAGATAGGAATGCTCGTCGAGAACGACGAACTTGAGAACGTCATCCATCTTGTTCGCGACGATGTCCGTTGCGGCATTCTTGGTGCCCTCGACGACATTCGTCTTGAGCGAAGTGTAAAGCTCCCCCCACACAACTGGCGTGGGGTTGCCGCCGAGGAAGCGCACGAACTCCATCTCGAGGGGACTGTCGACCGTTCTCATCTTGACGCCCTTGAGATCGACAGCCGTAATGATCGGCTTTTTTGTCGTAAAGAACGATCGGAAGCGCCCCGTATTGGTCACTGATCCGAGCCGAACATTCCCGGTCTTCTTGAGAACCGCGTCGCGCATGTCGGACATGAACTGGCTGCGCGCCACCTTCTCGGCGACGAGGTCGTCGGGGATCACGTACGGCAGCTCGAGGACCTGAATTTCAGGTACGAACTGCCCGACGCCGCCGACCGATGTATGCGCCATTTCAAGCGTGCCCAGTTGCACCTGCTCGACCATGGCGCGGAAATCGCCGAGCTGCGATGCCGGGAAGATTTGAACCTTGATACGTCCGTTCGAGCGGCTCTCGAGAAATGATTTCAGAAACAAAGCCGCGACGTGATCGTCAGCGATGTCGGTAGCAGGCGCCGCGTGGCCGAATTTCAGCGTAAAGGTCTGCGCCGATACGCCGTCAGCGCCCGTGACGACAGAAAGTGCAACGGCGGCCGCGAGGCCCAAGGCTCGATTTCGCATGTTTCCTCCACTCCAAACGTTTATCTTGTCGTTTCTGTATCCGGCCCTACATGAAGCCCAGAATCCGCGGTAGCCACAGGGCCACCTCGGGAACATACGTGATCAACAATATGACGACGACGTAGACCACGTAGAACGGCAGCATTTCGCGAGCGATCGACAAGACGGGGACGCGGCTCATCGCCGACACTGTGAACAGCAGGAGCCCCATCGGAGGAGTCGCAAGACCGAGCGAGAGGTTGACGCACATCACGATGGCAAAATGCAGGGGATCTACGCCGAGCTGCGCGAGCGTCGGACCGAGGATCGGTCCGAGAATGAGGATTGCGGGGCCGGCGTCGAGAAACATACCGGTGATAAATAGAAGAATGTTGATGATGAAGAGCAGGAGGTACGGGTCCCGCGTGATCGAGAATAACGTGGTAGCCAGCTTGTCGGTAAAGCCGGACAGGCTCGCCACCCATGAGAAGATCATCGCGGTCGCTACGACCAGAAGCAATGCCGCCGAGATCACGGCCGTGCGATAGAATATGTTGGGCAGGGCACTAATGGGCATCTCTCGCGTGACGACGATCGAGATCAAAGCGGCGTAGAGGACTGCCGCGGCCGCCGCTTCAGTCGGCGTAAAGACTCCGGCAAGGATGCCACCGAGTATCATGAGCGGCGCGATCAGCGCCCAAATGGCATCTCGCGCGGCCGATACCATCTCGCGAACCGGAGCACGACGTTCCGCAACGGGGTAATTGCGCTTCTTGGCGACCATGTGGTTGACGGCCATCAACCCGAAACCGATCAGCACACCTGGTATACAGCCCGCAGCGAACAGCGCCGCCACATTGAGTTGCATGATGTAGGCGTAAATCACCATGATGATCGAGGGCGGGATGATAGGGCCGAGCACCGTCGCCGCCGCGGTGACCGCGGAAGCGTAGCGCTTGTCGTAGCCCTCCTTCACCATGCTGGGGATCAGGATGGATCCCAGCGCGGAAGCGTCGGCCACCGCCGATCCGCTGATGCCAGAGAAGAACACGGCTGAGACAATTGTGACGTGCCCGAGACCTCCGCGCAGATGGCCGACGATCTTCTGAGAGAAATCGACAAGACGCTGCGTTATCCCACCGACATTCATCAACTCGCCGGCGAGGATGAACAAGGGAATTGCGAGCAGCGGGTAGACGTTGATGCCAACGAATAAGCGTTGTGGCATCACGTTCAAGAACAATGCCTGGTCTGCTACAAGAAATCCGATAATCGGGCCAAATGCCAAAGCGAAGACGACCGGAACGCCGATCGCCATCGTTAGCAGAAAGACCCAAAAAAAGAGCAAGCTCACCGTCTGCCCCCATGAAATTGGTGCCTAGATGCCCCGCGTCGTGATCTGCTCGTCCTCGATCGCACCGAGTTCGGGCACCCCGAGGATGACTCGGAACAATTGCTCCAGCGCCACGAGCGCCATCAGCGCTGCGCCGATGGGCATGCATACGAAAACCCAGAACATCGAGATGTCGCCCACGGTGAGAGCCACCTGCGAGCGGCCGTTCCAGGCGAAGGTCCAGCCGTTCCTCGTCAGAACGACCATAACGAAAATAACAATGAGCCAAACTACGATCCGGATGGCGCGCTGCACGGCCTTCGGCAACCCTGGCGGCAGCAGATCACAGGACACGTGAGCGCCATGCTTGAAGCCGAGCGGCGCAGCGATGAACGTCATCCAAACCATGATGAACTTGGCCGCGTCCTCCGACCATGACAGCGAGTTATTGAAGCCGTAGCGGAAGACGACCGCCGCCCCAACGATAACCGCGATGGCTGCAACGAAGGCGATCGACAACATGCGGCATATTCCGAGGAGCGCTCCATTGAAACCGGCGAGCGCCTTCAATGCTGAAGGCATAGGGCTGCCGACGTCGCTGTTCTCCCGAGTTGCCATGCCGCCGGCTCCGATCGCGTTCCGCCCTGCTTGCTGGCGAACTCTCCGGCTCGCTCTTCTTTCAGCTTAGGCAGCCCGCGGCATGGCGGTCAAAGACAATCGGAGAAAGTACCTGTCGTCGGCTGAACCGCCCGACGAACAAGGTGCAATGCCTACGAAAATCAAACTTCAGTACTTCTGGCTTGCACCGAAGCTGTTGCCGTCAGTGGCTCGCTGTGTCTTGCGCACCTTTGACCAACCCTCGGCGCTTTGGGCAGCTGGCGCCGCGGCCGCTTCGCTCGCGCTCAATTCGTTCACGAGCGGCGCATAGTCCTTGCTGCTGTCGAAAGCGCTCTGCTGCTTGCGGATATACTCTGCGTTCGCCTTGAATTTTTCGCGTGCTTCGTCGAGCCGTCCGGCGTCCCGCAATTTCACGGCTTCTTGACGCGCCTCCCGCGATAGCAGGGTCGTGACATCGCGCATGACGAGGCCATTGACGCTCTTCTCGACGGCGACCTTGTCGCTGTCGAACCGCACGATCACGCTGCCGCGGGACTGAGCTTGGTCGCCACTGCCGGCATCGGTGTATGAGATTTCGACGTCGGCGACCGTCGTTTCACCCAGTCTAGACGCCGGCGCAATCTCGACTTCCGCCAACAAGACCTGCTCGACGCCCCCGTAAAGTGCGCCGACGCGGTAGACGATGCGATCGGACTCGATACGGGCCTCCCGGCCGAGCGAACGCACCGGCCGCACACCCTCCTTGACCTTGATAATGATCTCCGCCTCCTGACCGATCGTGCCGGCCACGTCATCGAACTCGCGGGCCAGGAACGCCGCGAGATCAGCACTTTCCTGGACGAAGGCGTGCCCCCCATCAGCACTCTTTGCGAGCCCGGCCATCAAGTCCTCGTTGTAGCCGGTGCCCAAGCCAATCGTCGAAACCGTGATGCCTTCGCCTGCCAGCTCGCGACCGAGGCTCTCGAAGTCGCTCGGTTTCGACGGACCGACGTTGGCAAGACCATCGGAAATGAGAACGATACGGTTGACGCGGTCCTTCGACTTAAACTTGCGCACTTCATTGGCGCCCGCCAGCAGCGCGGCGTGAATGGCGGTGGAACCTCGCGGAGATAGCTGCGCGATGCGCGCCTTCACGTCTGAGGGGCTCAGCACCTTCGTAGCGGGAAGGTCGACCTCGACGCGATCGTCATAGCTGACGACCGAGAGAATGTCGTCGCGGCTCAATCGATCGACGGCCATCTCTGCCGCTCGGCGTGCATTCGACATGCGCCCTTGCGACGACATCGAGCCGGAGCGATCGATGACGAGTGCGACATTCATCAATGCGCGATGGGCATCGGCCCGACGCGCCGGCTTCACCGCAATCCGCAGATAGGCCCTTTGGCTTTCACCGGCGAGCAAGATTCCCCGGTCGAGGTCGGCGCTGATCGTCACCGAAGGCGACGAGGAGGCGAATGTTGGCGTGGCAATACCTCCGATCAATCCCAGCAAAGCGCCGAGCGACACACAAAGCGCGCGAGCAAACTGCGAATAGGCAAGCATTTCTCGACCTCGATTATGCAAAACTCGAACTGCTTCACGACCGAGCACACGATCCGCTCGGGACATGGCCAAATGGTGGAAAAGCAGTGACCGAGGCGAGGTCGGATTGAGGCGCGGGCGAGAAGACTGCACCTTGTCGTCGCCCCTCAGCCTCCAGACGGCCATCTGGCGTAAGGGCACAACGCGAGGCTCGCGTTCTGATAGCGCGGATCATCGGTCACCTCGGTCCCGATCCAACTCGGCAACTCGACAGCCTGATTCTCGGAGGAAAGCTCCACCTCCGCTACGATGAGACCCCAATTCTCACCGGCGAACACGTCGACCTCCCAACAGACCCCATCCCCGGGAACGAGGTGACGGATCTTCTCGACGATATGCCCCTGCGCCAATGGACTCATGGCATTGGCGTCCTCGATCGGGATCGCGTATTCGAACTCGCCGCGCCTCAGACCGGCGGCAGCCGACTTGATCGTCAGCCAGGCCAGCCTTTCGTCGGCAATGCGGACGCGGATGCTGGCATTCTTGTCATGGCACAAATAGAACTGTCGGATGCCGCGAGACACCGATACGCCCGAGCGCCACTCCTCGCCCTTGACGAGAAATTTGCGCTCGATCTCGATCGCCACGCGACGCTCCTTTTCCTGCCACTGGCCTAGTTTACGGTGGCGAAAGGCACTGTGCCAGACCTAGGAGTGGATGCCGTGAGCACACCCTTGAAGATGCGCCTCATTCGCCAAGTCTGCTGGACCCGAAGTCTATGGACGCCCAGCCGGCACTTGACGACGAACGCTGGGTGAGGCAACTCCCATTGACGATGGGGTTCAGCTCCCATCATCGGTCCCGTAGCTCAGCTGGATAGAGCACCAGATTCCTAATCTGGGGGTCGCAGGTTCGAATCCTGCCGGGATCGCCAATAAAATCAAAGGCTTAGTACGTTTTCAACTTACCGGACCAGTTGCTTGGTAAGCTCATGGTAAGCATTCAGAGGGCAAGACACAGGTCACTTGTGGGGCCATCCCGCTCTTTAGCCCCCCGAGGCACCCATTTGTCTGACGCAATCCGCCAATGCTCCCCCTGCCGCGCACTTTGCCCCCCAAGATGACAGAGTCTTGCAGGCTCTACTATACGGGCCCGATCCCTCGCCGGTCCTCCCGCTCCCAGCTGCGCAGCGGACACGTTGACGGACTGCCCAGTTGCTGGATGAGATCGGGCGACCGCGGTAATCTGAGCAGAAAGCATTCTTTGGTTCCCAGCACCCACCTCCAGGGGGCAGGATTTTTTTGGGGGGAGGCTGCTTCATCGTGTCCTGCAGATTTTTGGGCAGCAACCTCAAATCATCTTTAGTCTGATCAATACGGCGTTTGGCCCTGTCGATGCGAGCTTGTCTGACGATCAAATGCATGACACCTTACTCGTGCTCACGAGACTCATACCGCGACGAAGGCTTCATATCGGAGAATGCGATGGTTCTCTCTAGAGCTCTGGCGTCCGCTGCGACCTGTCTCGTCCTTGTGAGCACTGCGGATGCTCAGAACCAAGAGCCTATTACGACCCAGAAAGGGCGGGTTCTACAGCCGCTCGGACCCAACTACGTGAGACCGCAGGATGGTCGCGTTTTCGTGCCATCTGGGCCGAGCGGGGTCACTGATACCCGCACCGGGCGATTTGTGCCGACAACGCCAATCAACCCTTCGAACGGAAGGGAGACTCCTCCAAAGCAGACGGGGCCTGAGTACAATCCGACACCGGCAAAACGGCCAACTCCGGCCCCTGAACCCTCACAGGTCGAGCGGCGCGACACTAGCGGGTGGGGTGAAGGTACTACCAAGTGGAGAGGTTGGACGACCGACGGGTCGCGCCCGGGTCGCCGCTAACGATGTATTGGGGATTTCAGCTCGACAGGCGGCCAAATTCAAGTTGCATGTCTCAGAACAGCTGCGACAAGCCTTGGAGGCTTCGCCTGTTTGTTTTGCAAGTTCGCCGGAGTTATTTACCCTGCAACGCGCAACCGAAGACGGAACGGACAACGAAAGGGGGTTAGTTCGATGGAAAAGAGAGAAGGAGAACAGTCCTTCCACCAGGGAATAAATGCAGGTCTATTCATCGCCGTTGGATTAGGCGCGATCGGCTTGGGGACGGGCGGAGAAAGTTTTGGCTGGATTCTTGCTGGTCTCGTTCTGAGTATTGCTGTGTACGTGTATCGTTTTGCATGACATGACACGAGACTTGATACCGGCTCGGACAGCGCGCGCCAACTGACCTTCCATCCTACGCAGAATTGCCACTGCGCTGCCGATGCTAGGTCAGTAGCGCAATAGCTTACACTCAGGAGGCTTGTATGGGACTGCTTGGAGCACTCTTTGGATGGGATCAATCTAAAGAAGCGGCGAACGCCATCCTTGCACAGCATTATTTGGACAATGCTACAGCTGACGAACGATCCCGGGTTGCTCAGCTAGTGGTAAAGCGGCTTGAGGACGGGCTTGGCCGGGCCGATGAGGGGCTTATTCGTGCCCTCAATCAGAAAAGTAGAGCGTGCCAGTTGAACTTCATTGCCACAGCATTGGTGACTTCGGGTACCGCTCCTAAGCTCGCTGGCGCTACCTGGCATCTAGTCACGAATCCGGCGCTATCCGACGGGCGAGTTGATGACGATCAGGTCAAAACAGCAGCCAAGTGGTTCTTAAATCAACACAACTGCCACATAGCTTGGCCGGGGAACACTGCAAGGTTGGACTTCGGGCGCTTGCAACGCGATGGAACTGCGTAAGCAGTTTAGTCGAGGAGGGAGGGCAGTAACGGACTGCACCCGCTCTCTCCGCCTGACCTTTGCCAAGCCTATTTGATCTGCTCTGGTGGCACTGTCCAGAAGCAGCCATAGTGGTCCCGCCGCAGGTTAAGCGGTCCTGCCGGGGTCAGGACATGTACTCTCCAGGGGGCTACACCGCATCCTTCCATCGCGGAATGCACCGCGAAGGCTTCCCCTAAATCACGGAATACATGGACCGGACCGGGCAGGCTTTTCACTGTCCCTACTTGTAAGGCGCATTGCGGATCCATGAGCATCCAAATCGCCCGATCATTCACACGCATCGGTTCGCACCTCATGGTTTCCCACGGCATATGCCAGCTCCGTGGAGCGTGGTCGTCGATGCTCATTTTTTGGCCCACACTGCCCGAAACCCGTCCCCGGCGCGCCACCGACGCACACGCATGAAGCCCAGTCGACGCAGAGCAGCTCCTAGTTCACCCGGGTGGCAGTTGCCCCGCCAGCGGCCTCGTAGAGCCGTTCTGAGGGCATCCAGGGCCAGGCCCTGCTGCTGCAGTTCGAGCGGGATGGTCGACAGAAGGCGGCGAAGCCGCTCATCCAGCGGCGTGAGGCGTTCTGTGGCTCGAGCAGTGTCGGAGTGGACCCGCTGTTCTCTCTCGGCTGCACTGGCCTCAACCTGTGCCATCAGCGATTTGATGTAAGCGCTCAAGCATACCTCCTGCTGTGATTGTTTATGTTCACAGGTGTGGGTCCGACGGCGACGCCGCCCAAAAGGCGAGCCGTCTGTAGGACGGTGGGTTGTCCAGGGCGAAATAAGTTATTGATATTGCTTGGTTTTATTGCGCCCGCGGAGACGCATATGGCGGGCGGAATGGTGGGGGCGGAATAATGCATTGAAATCAAACGATAAAAATTCCGCCCTGCAGGCTTGTCATTCGTTGCCGGGCGGCGGGCGGCGGGCGGAATGCGCGGGCTGATCGGGGTCATGACGAAGGCACATCCAACACTTGCTTAACTCGTCCCGTAAGCCCGAACTTGTTACGCTCCTCTTCTGTGGGCGGGCGCTCGATCAAGCGGCCATCCGCGAATGCGGTCTCCACGGCCTCTTCGATCTGATTTTTGCTGGCGCGGAAAGGCTCCTTGTCCTTTCCAGACTTGCTGTCCCGGAGCTTCGATTTCGCGTACTGGCCCGGATTGGCCTTAATAAAGTCGACGATTTTTTGCGTCAGATCAGGGCGCCCTGTGAGCAGCGGGGGATAAAGGTCGATTGGCTCAAGCAAGCCCACCTCATCGAACGAGACGCGACGAAACCATGTGACACCACCTGTCGGGCCGTAGTTGTTCTTCACAACGGATAGAGAGGCGTACTGGCGGCGATCGCCCTTGTCGATCCCGTACCCCTTGGCCTCATTCTCCCTCATTGTCGCCAGGACCAACGCGCCTCGCGCCTGGTCAACGAAAGCTGTTGAACCAGCGACCATGGAGGAGTCGGACTCCTCTGCCTGTGCGGAATGCTTGGGGGTGTGAGCAAGCACGAGAACGGCGGCTCCAGTCTGTTGGGCGATGTAGTTGACGATCCGCATCGTCACCGAGGCGTCTTCTCGCGCGTTGAACTCACCACCGTGAATTAGCCCCATATGGTCGAGGACGATCAGCTTCACATCCCCCAACTCCTCAGCTGCTGCTACGATATCGTTGGCCATCCCGATATCCGTTGAGGCTTGCTGTACCGAGCGGGTGAGACGGATGTCTTGTCCGACCAGCGGAAACGCTCGGATACTGGATCGAATCTGATCGAGTTGGTCTTCCGTCAGTCCCAACCAGCGAGCGACCGCGTTAACACGGCGGCTGATCTCTGCTCGATCCTCTTCGCCAAGGAGCAGTAGGACGTTACCCGGTGTGACTCGCCTGTGCCCGAAGGCAATCCCGAGGGCCAAGTAGATCGCTAGCTGGATCGCCAGCTGAGACTTCGAGACACCCCCAAGTCCTGCCAAAATAGCCGATTTGCCGGCCAGCAGGAGACCCTCGACGATCCAAGATCGCGGAGGAGGCGGCGACAGCCCTACGTCGATGATCCCATCATCAAGCCGGAGTCGCGTCGCCTTTGCCGCCGTCCCGAGAGGTCTCGTCTCAACGAGATCAGGAAATTCGCCACTCAGTTCTATATGGCCTGAGGCCTCGGCAGCGTATTCAAGTGCTTTGCCGATGGTCTTCTGACGATAATCGGGCCTCTCCCACTTGGGGCGGTAGAGCCCGGACCCTCTCATGGCAAGGTCGATGCCAGCAGCATCCAAACCGGCTTTCGCCAGCGCGTCGCACAACGCGAGATCGGCTCGAGAGTGGTCCTCATTGAATTCAGACGTGTCTCCGTCCCAAAGCCGCTTACTGCGTTCGATACTGCGCAGAGTTCTCACCGCCTGGATCACATCCGGGGGAAGCCCGGGAGGTGATTGGCTTGCGAGCGTGTCGAAATCAATTGGACCTTCCACGTCGCTGTCTTCTGCCGGATTGATCGAGGCTGCATCTTGGCGACCTCTATTACCTGCAAGCGTCGTAAACAGGTTCTCGAGCGCAGCGATATTCGCGGTCATTTCAGCGACCTCGCAACGCAAGCCACCCCTGTGGTCGTCATGTACCGGGCCGTGGAGTACAGCTCGACACTTCTGCCGCTGACTTTGGTCCTTACAGCGGGCAGGGCTTCGTGGTGGAGGAAGAAACCGCGTAAGCCGGTTCCTGAGACAGAGATCTCGATTCTGGGAATACCGAGCGATTTAACACTTGCCTTGACTTCTGGATCTATGAGCAGTCGCCCCTCTGGCCCCTTTTGAATGCAGTCGTCCCAATCAAACCCGTGCAAGTAGAGTCCATCGAAGCGGGGCTGCCCGTCGAGTACAAAGCCTACGCCCAAGTAATCGCCACCCTCGAAAGCCTCTCGAACAGACTCGAAGCTGCTCCAAGTGGCAGGATTGGTGCTGCTCGCCGGGCGCCCGTTGGGCTGATATGGAGGCTTGGTCCACCTCCCGTCCTTGAGGATCAGTTTGGCCAGCACCCAGTGCGGTACTGCCTTGAGTTCCGGGAGCATGCTGTCGAACCGGGTTGGTATGGTCATTTGCTCCCCTCGCTGCTGAGCTGCGGCCGTTTAGCATTGACCGGTTCGGGACCCGCTTTCAGCTCCTCGCTGCGCTCCGAGAGCCAGCTTCGGACGTCGCTCGTCCTGTAGCCCACCCGTCGACGAGAGAGACGCAATCGCGTTGGCCCCAATCCCGTATCATGCAGTCGGTCGAGCGTGCAGACGTGCACCCCCATCATCTCCGCGAGTTCGTGCCGTGTCAGTACTGGGTCCGGATTATCGATCGTCAATGTCGCCCCCTGCGTTGTCTTGCAGAGCGCAAATAACAATTGCGGTTCGATTATACAATACAAGCCAGAAACTACAATGCGTACTATTGAATGTTATACGGCTATGTTATTGGGCACTATATTTGCAATGCAATCCGATGACCTAAAGGCGACCACTATAATGTATGGCGGATGTATGAACGCGTTGAGCCGTCAACCAACCGGGAGTTCGGCCTGGTCTTCTGCCGCCAATCGGCTCAGATGAGCTTCCCAAGCCGCCAAGGCGGCCGATTTCTGCGCCCTATAAGTCGCCTTATTATAGATGCCAGCGACACCATGCCGGGCGCGCCCAGACACGTGATTGAGCATCGCCTCCACCACGTGCGAATCGACCCCGTTCTCGTTGCACCAGGTCGAAAAGGTTCTACGGAGGTCGTGGAGCGTCCAACCCGTCGCGAAGACCGCCGCACGCGTTTCGTTGTCATGAAGCGCCGCCTCGATTCGCTGGTCGAGCCGCTCCTTGCACCGTGACCAACCAGAGAAGCCGTTGGACAGCCTGCCGAACACCTTCGGATTGTCTTCCCTTTGCGCCGGGAGCTGCGCCAGTGCGAGCAGCCCCAAGGGCACTTCGTGAGCTAGTCCGTTCTTAGTTCGCTCACGCGGTATGGTCCATAGGGCGGAGACTCCGTCTGGGCTGAATAGGAGTTCGCCCCACTCCATAGCGCCCACTTCCTCGCGCCTCGCTCCTGTGAGTAGAAGCAAGCGCACGATCCGGTCGTGATCGTGGTCGCCGCCTGTGCAGTCCCAAATGACCGCCAGCTCGGCGTCGGTCAGCACTCGCTCACGTGGGGTCTCTTTGGAAGGTTTCGGCACGTAGGCCACTGGATTGTCGCCCTCGATTCGCCCTGTACGAAGCGACCAAGTCCACATTGCCGACAGACTGGCCCGGACCCGGTTCGCCTCAATGCCCCCGTTCTGTTGGGCGATGGCCTGTATCAGCTGGTTCACGTCCGATCGTGTGACAGAAACAGCCGCCATATTATGAAGCGGCGCTGCACGCCTCCTGAGATGGCGCTCGACTTCCAATTGGTACCTGGGCTTGTGCTGCTTGGTCGTGTCCTCGAGGTAATCATCGACGAGCTTCAGCACCTTCAGTGCACGACGAGCTGCCAGCTTGTCGGCTTGCGGATCTTCGCCACGCCTTGCGCGGCTGATACGGTCCCTTGCTGTTGCGCGCGCTTCTTCCAGGGTCACGGCACGGATGTCCCCAAGGCTCTCCCGTCGGGACCGGCCATCGCTCGTCCTGTACTGCACAGCCCACGCCTTGAGGCCGGTTTCGCGCACACATATGCCGAACCCTGGCAAGGTCTCATCCCAGAAGAACCGTTTCACCGCCCCTGCCGGGCAGCTCAGCTTTGCGATCGCCGGTTTATGGAACCGAATTCTGCTGTCGGTCATGCTCGATCCTGGTCAGAGATGGTAAGCACATGGTAAGCAATTGGAGCGCCTACTTCTGATTACCTGAGCTGCCAGCTGCGGTCAATTGACAGATGCGCTGTGTGATATGATGCCATGTTCATTGGCTTTGAGAGGGATTAACGCTGCTTACCGCCGCTCCCTGCTGCTTCCTGCTGACGGATTGGTTTACCCTCGCCTCAGATTCCTAATCTGGGGGTCGCAGGTTCAAATCCTGCCGGGATCGCCAATAAAAACAATGCTTTAATCCAAATTTTAAGTTATCGACGATCCGAAGAGTTCATGCCGCTATCCACCCGCTGGCCAATACGATGGATGACACGAGCGGTTGGCCTCCATGGTTGGTCCTTTCCGAGTAGCCGCTAGATTGATCAACACTAGTCACTCCCCCGCGATCTGCGCGATCTGCGCGATCGGCCGGCCGCCCTGGGTTGCCGCGATCGCCACTTTGGGCCTTGAACAGCGACGACCGACTCCGATGCTTGAGCTGGCACCACACTTTCGAACGGTAGGAGCGTCTGCCTGACAACGGGCGCGGTGGCGCCTGCGAACCACAAGCTAACGGCCGAAGCGGAAACACTCAGCCGTTCCTTCTCGCAAACGAGCTGCATGACGTATGCGTGACGACTGTTCGCGCCCCTTTTCCCTCATGCGGACTCAAGTCGGCTGCGGACGAGTGAGAGGTTGGCCAACGCGAGCAGCGCAAACACCTGCGCACCGTTATTGGCGATGCCGCGATAGCGTACCTTCCGATAGCCGAACTGGCACTTGAGCACGCGGAACACGTGCTCGACCTGGCGCGTACCTTCCCGAAGCGGCGGTTGCGAGTGCCCTAGCGCTGCGTGAGATCGCGACCGGGCTTCGCCTTCTCTTTCACGGCCCAGAGCACGCCCGCCTCTTCGGCGGCACGACGCTCTGCATCGCTAGCGCAGCTCTTGTCGCCGTAGACCGCCGTGTCGTCCTCGCGGATCAGATTGTCCATCACCTTGGCGTCGTGGACCTTGCCGGTCGTAACGCGGGCGGTGCGCCCGACCGAGAGCCACACGCGCACGCCGGAAGGAAACGGGATCATCGCTTCCTCAGCACGTCGAGAACGCGCTTCAAAGCAAGGCCGTCGAAGCTCGATCCGACGCGGATGCGGCAATCGCCGCCGACCTCGATCTCGATGGTGTCCGAATGAGCGGGCGCCGGACGCGTAGCGCCCTCTCGCTCCGGCTCTGAGGTGATCGTCACAGGCACGAGCCCGCCCGACGACCCTAGAGTCGGCGAACCCGACTTCTCCGCCAGCCGGCGCCAGCGGAAGACCTGGTTGGCATTGACGTCGTACTGCCGTGCCACGATCGAGACCGACGATCCAGGCAGGTACGTCGCCGCCACGATCTCGCGCTTCAGCGCCGCTGGCCAGCGCTTGTTCCGACGTCGCTTCGGGCCATTTGTGTCCACATCCGGCATTGTGGGCACTTCCTCACTCGCGTTGATCCAAGACGAGCGTGGAAGACTCAATCAGTGGCCCAGCCCCGACAAGGCGGTGCTCATTGGAGGAACACCAACAACGTGATCCGGATCGATGACGAGCGGATCAAGGGACATCTGGACCGGGTCGTGCTTCGGTCGGAACGCGCCGCGCGACGCAAAGGAGGACCAGCTACGCAATGATCGGCGCTACGAGCTGACTGCGGCCCGTCGATAGACGCGGGCTCGTCGCTACGAGCGGCGTTGTGCAGAGTTTGCAGACATCAGTGCGCGGACATCATCCGCCCTGTGATCATCGGACCAGCTAGGTCGCTCTACACCCGGCAGCGGACACCTCTCTGCAGGCCGTCAGGACACACGAAATCGTGCGTGCCCCCATCAATCGTCGCGGTGGCCCTAAACCGACCGTCGTTGCTCCGACGTTGAGGGCCAATTTGAGACATCGCCTGCACAGCGCAGACCATCGACGCCAAGCACAGTCTCGGTCACTAAGCAGACGCTCTCACCTCGCCTCAAGTCCTGGTGGAGACTCGATCTTCCATTTTCTGCGCGAGGTCCGCATGCCCGGAGGCGCGCAGGCCGCTGATCGCTCCGAGATAGTCGCGCTGCTCGCGGTTCTGGCTGAGCTTCGACTTCGCCAGCGTCTTGTGCACCACGATGCGGAGCGCGACGATGTTGGTCAGCATCTGCCGCATGTAGTCGGCCGGGGCGTCCGCCATGTGCCATGCGTTTTGGCCATGTAGCCGGCGCTCCTGCGTACGCGTCAGCAGCCCAACTGCCGTCCGCTTGGCCTGCTCCTCGTGCTGGAAACTGATCCGACCGTGGACATGGACGACTTGGTAGTTCCAAGTGGGAACATGCCGGTGATGCTCGGGCTTGGTCGGATAGAAGTTCGGAGACACGTACGCGTCATCACCACGAAAGATGGCCAACACGTCCTGACCCTCGGCGATCAATCTGTGCATGTCGTTGGCCAAGGCCACGTGGCCGATCAGGGTTCCGCCTGTCGCTGCCAGCAGCGGAATGTGATTGGCGACCAGCCCCTCAGCAGTCATCGCAACGATACAGGCAAGCGGAGCGGCCTCGACGATCTCCTTTATCTCGTCCGGACTCGTTTCCTGGAAGTGGGGAGGAATGTACATGCGATTGCCTTTGTCGTGGTGAGACGTGTAGTCAGTGCCGCCGCGCCTAGGCCGGATCGGCGACACTGATCACGAGTTTTACGCGAGAGGCTGGGGGCATCACTCGACGAATCGGTTGCCGGGTTGGATCTCCCGAAACCGCCTCGTCCATGCACGACGAATCTCACCTTCCTCGCTTTGGCTGTCGTCGTAGGCGGGAGACACAAGCGGCAACGCGCGATCAATGTGAATGACGACGATGGAGCGCACGCTCCGCGATGCTGCCGTGCCTGGTGAAGTGCCGGGCGAGGTCGTCGAACCGCGCGCTGCCGCGTGCGATCACTTCTGGCCTGCCCTTGAAGCGATAACCCTTGCGCACGAAGGGATCGACGAAGTTCACCTCGATCGCCGATCCCCGCGCGATGTTGCTCATCGTTCGCGGTGATCTGATCTCGCAGTAGCCGATCGAATGGTCGTCGATCACCGAGAACGTTGCCTTCGGCGACAGGTTCGGTGTGCCATCCGGGTCGACCGTGGCGACAAACCCCAGGCGTTGCTCCTGGACGATCCGCTTCATATCCTCGGTCAACGCTGCCCCATGTCGGCCTCCGGTCGATCTCGCTGCAACGACGGGCAACCCGTATTCAGGCGCCCTGCTCATAGCGCAGATGGTTCTCGGTCAAGATTTGGTCGAGCGTTCGGCTTGGCGCGTACACGGCCGTTCCGCCGGGATGCGGTTCACTGGCATTGTGCGGACAAGGCTGCGGCGTGCCGACTACGGTCATGACGGGAATGACGCCGGCCCAGACGGGGACCGACAGATCCTCCGGTTCGTCGACATTGCCCTTGGCGCGGATCTTGGCGGACGCTTCCTCGATGTCCATGCCGATGACGCTCGTCGCCTTCAGTTCCTGTGTCGAGCTCGGCCGCAACGCCCCGTCGCGGCCCGGATAGAACCGCTCGATCATGGCGTGCAGCGCTGCCGCTTTCTCGTCAAGGTCATCGACGAGCCGGGCCGTCCCGAAGCACATCACCGACCGATAGTTCACGGAGTGATTGAAGCCACACCGCGCCAGCACCAGACCGTCGAGATGGGAGACGGTGACACACACCGGTAGGCCGTCCTCTTGCGAACGCAGCATCCGGCTCGCAGAAGAGCCGTGCCAGAAGAGCCGCGTCCCTTCACGCCAGTGGATTGTCGTCGTGCAATAGGGCTGGCGGTCGATGACGTAGGCGACGTGGCAGAGGATCGCAGCATCGAGGATCGCATGCACCGACGCGTGGTCATACCGCGCGCGGTCGTGGAGGCGCTTTGCCTTGTTGCGCTTGGTGATGGGGTAGCTCGCCTCCGGATTTGGCGGTGTGCTCATCGACATGCCTCCACGTCTGCTGGTCAGGTTCGCCGTCGGCGTCAGGCGGACGGCGCCGCCCACGATCGATGCGCAGAACAGCTAGCCGGTTCGGATTGGCTCGCGTAAGATCCAATTCCATGAAAAACCAACGAACCAATCCATCCGACTGGTCGGCCATGATCCCGCTGCTCCAGGGGGAGGGTTCACGCGCCTCCGCGCTGTATGCGGGGTTGCGCGGTCTCGTGGAAAGCGGACAGCTCGAGCCCGGTGCGAAGCTGCCGCCGAGCCGGCAGCTCGCGACGCAACTTTCGATGTCTCGCGGCGCGGTCGTGGCCGCGTTCGATCAACTGGTCGCCGACGGCTTCGCAGAGGCGACCGTCGGCTCCGGAACGTTCGTAGCGCAAGCTGTGCCGCGACCACGGCAGCTAATCGTCAAGCCGACATTCGCGCCGGACGTGCCGCCTTTCCGGCCGGGCCGGATGGGCAGCGCGATGATGGACGACGTGGCATTCGCGACATTGCGACGGCTGATCGCGAAGGACCTGAGGCAGCCCGCGTTGCGGGGTCTGCACTATTCCGATCCGAGGGGCTCCGAGGAGTTGCGCTTAGAGATCGCGAACTATCTTCGGACGGCGCGCGGGGTCCGGCTGCATGCCGATCAGGTGATGATCACGAGCGGCTCGCAACAAGCGCTAGATTTCGTCCTGCGTGCGCTGCTGTCACCGGGCGATGCGGTCTGGATGGAAGATCCCGGATATCCTGCCGTCGTCGCCCTGATGCGCGGGAACGGGCTCAGGATCGCGCCAGTGCCGGTGGATGCGGAAGGGCTCGATATGGCCGCTGGGCGCTCATCGTCGCCCCGGGCGCGTGCCGTCTACGTGACGCCCTCACATCAGTATCCGCTCGGCGTGACTATGACGATGCCGCGCCGGCTGGCGCTGCTCGACTGGGCGAGGTCGTCGTCTGCCTGGATCATCGAGGACGATTACGACAGCGAGTTTCGATACGCCGGCCCGCCACTGACGTCGCTTCAGGGCATGGACGGTGCGGATCGGGTCATCTACCTCGGCACCTTCTCCAAGGCTCTCTTTCCGGGCCTACGCATGGGATACGTCGTGTTGCCGGCGGCGATCATGGAGCGTGTCATCGCGCTTCGCGAGCGAACTGATCGTTATCCGCAGACGCTTGCAGAAGGGGCCTTAGCCGCATTCCTGCGCGAGGGCCATTTCGCAGGCCACCTGCGCCGGGCCAGAAAGCGCGCAAAGGCGTCACGGGACGCGCTCGTCGCCGGCTTGACCGAGGGGCCGATCAGAGCAACGAGCCCCGCACAGGGCCTTCACCTCGTTGCCCAACTTCCGCGGCGCCTCTCCGAGGGACGCGCTGCTCAGCTGGCTCACGAAGCGGGCCTGGGCGTCCGGCCGCTCTCCACAATGTATCTCGCGCGCAAGCCGAAGCCCGGCCTGCTCATCGGCTTCTCCGCCTTTTCACCGGACGACTTCTACCGTGCGAGTCTGGCATTCTCGCGCTCAGCCAACCACGAGCAGGGGCGACGCTGAGGCCACGAACCTCGTTTCCGCTTTCCAGCGGATAGCGACGGCATCAGCTCGCCCGTGTCTTCGTCTGCAACGGGTCATGAAGGACGGTTCGGGGCCGCGCCGCTTGTCCTCCTATGCCCCCGATAGCTGCCATGCCCGGATGAACAGGGAACATGGCGGACGGCGCGCGACGGGGTCATCAGACTTGCTACCGGTCGTCAACCTCAGTACCGTGACGTTCGAGCATCGCCCCTGGATCGAAGTTCAACAGAGTCCGGGACATCTCCGACGCCTTGGTCAAGTTGCCGCTGTCTATATGAGGCACAGCAATTCACGTGAACCGAGGCGGCAAGATGCTACTCTTGTTCGATCGAGAGTAAGCCATCTGCAATGATGGCGACGCCGTGCGGCGCGGAGCCCATACCAGGAGCGGCTCTTGCGCAGATCGCGGCGTCGCCAAAGATCGACACCATCAATACGCATGCCTGGAGTGCCACGTCGAGCCGACACGTCACGATGATGCCAAAGCCGCGGGCGAGGTCACTTGCCCAGGCTTGACAGCGACCGCATTCGAACACCTCATGCACAGGCTCGCCGCAAGCAGGACGACCATGCATTTTGCCCAGCGCGTCGGCTCGACGACGTACGCCTTTCCTTCGCTGCAGGTGCTGTTGGCGAAGGCCTCGCCGCCGCGCTCGGGCGATCGGCTCGCAGGCATTGCCGCGGAAAGCGCCGAGGAGAATATCGCCGCCAAGCTGACGCTGGCGGATGTCCCGCTCAAAGCATTTTTGGCCGAGCCCTTGGTGCCTTATGAGGCCGACGAGGTGACTCGGCTCATCATCGATAGCCACGACGCTGGAGCGTTTGCGCCAATCGCCAGTCTCACGGTCGGCGAGCTTCGCGAGCACCTGCTCCGTCACGAGACGACTGCCGACATGCTCGCCGCGCTCGCCCCGGGGATCACGCCCGAGATCGCCGCCGCCGTCTCGAAGCTGATGCGCAACCAGGATTTGATCCTGGCGGCGCGCAAATGCCGGGTCAAAACCGCATTCCGCAACACAATTGGTCTACCGGGCACTATGGCGGTGCGGCTCCAGCCAAATCATCCAACCGATGACATCGGCGGTATCATGGCCTCGATCGCCGATGGTCTGATGTATGGCGCCGGCGACGCCGTGATCGGCATCAACCCCGCAACTGACCAGCCGTCCCGCATCGAAGGCCTGCTGCGCATGTTGGACGACCTGATTCAGCGGTATGCCATCCCGACCCAAGGTTGCGTGCTCGCGCACGTGACCACGACTCTGGACCTGATCGGCAGAGGCGCACCTGTTGATCTGGTCTTCCAATCGATTGGCGGCACCGAGGCGACCAACCGCTCGTTCGGCATCACCCTCGACTTGCTGCGGGAAGCGAACGAAGCCGCACGCACGCTCGGGCGCGGCACTGCTGGCAACAATGTCATGTACTTCGAGACCGGCCAGGGCTCGGCGCTTTCGGCCGATGCCCATCACGGCGTCGATCAGCAGACCTGTGAGGCACGCGCCTATGCTGTCGCGCGCGCGTTCGAGCCCCTGCTCGTCAACACTGTCGTCGGGTTCATCGGGCCCGAGTACCTGTGCGATGGCAAACAGATCCTGCGCGCCGCACTGGAGGACCACTTCTGCGGCAAGCTCATGGGGCTGCCGATGGGCGTCGACGTCTGCTACACGAACCACGCCGAGGCAGATCAGGACGACATGGACGTCGTGCTCACCTCGCTCGCCGCAGCAGGCGTGACCTACATCATGGGTATTCCCGGCGCCGACGATGTCATGCTCGGCTACCAGTCGACGTCGTTTCACGATGCACTTTTCGTACGCGAGACATTCGGATTGAAGCGCGCTCCCGAGTCGAGGTGCTCTCGTTCGCCATGGCGCACGCACAGGCTCGGGACGCAGTGCACGCACGCGTAGACCGCCTGCAACTCGCCGAAACGCTGCACGCCCTCGGACACCCATCGGTGCTGGTGCAAAGCCTCGCTCCCGAGCGCACCGTCTACCTCACTCGACCGGATCTGGGTCGCCGCCTGGACGAGACCTCTCGGACACGTCTGCTGGCGTCAGCGCCCGCTGGTCCTTTTGATTTGGCGGTCGTCATTGGCGACGGACTGTCGGCATTGGCCGTGGCGGCGCATGCCACGCCGGTCGTCGAGGCGCTGACGCCGCATGTGGCTCGCCTGGGTCTCTCACTCGCACCGGTCGTGCTGGCCGAGGGCGCCCGCGTGGCAATCGGCGACGAGGTTGGAGAAATTCTTGGCGCCAGACTGGTCGCCGTCCTGATTGGCGAGCGGCCTGGCCTTTCGGCCGCTGATAGCCTCAGCATCTACCTGACCTATGCGCCGCGCCCCGGGCGTACCGATGCCGAGCGCAACTGCATTTCCAATGTGCGGGTCGACGGTCTGATGCCGGACGCTGCCGCCAAGAACCTGGCATGGCTGATCGAGGCAGCCCTTCGATCGCAGGCGACCGGCATCACGTTGAAGGACCGCAGCGATGAAAGCGGCATCTCCGGGGCAGCCCAAGCGACCGAGACTCTGCCGCTCGCTCCGCGGGAATAACGCGGCGGGCTCTCAAAAAGTATCACCGAAGATGAGAACGGAAGCGGTCTCAAGTGACAAGCTGCCGTTGCCGCCGAGACCCGTCAAAAAACGCCGGGCTGTTGCGGTGCAAACGTTGCTACCCCTGCCCTGCAAATCTGCAACATGGGTGTTCAGCCCCTGCACAGAGTCCGATGTGGCTCATCTGGGCTGGCAGTTTAGTCGGCATTTAAAGGATGATCTGGCCGATTGCGCCGAGCGCCGGAGCGGATCGTGGTGGACGTGCCCTCGCTTGTTACCCGATACAAAAGCGAGATTGATAGTGGGTGGGGGGCGGCAAGCTGCCAAGATCTTCCGTCCGTCGACACGGATCATCTGTCGGCGTGTGCTTTTTCGGTGCATCGACTCGCTGATGGGAAGCCCATTGTCATTGCGCTGCAACAAAAAACTACGGACTTTATGGCTACGAACGGTCGGTCTTAGGGGATCATCGCCCGTCGCCGATGCAGAGGGGCGAGGGCCATCGTCGGGCCAGGCTGCCCCGGAGCGACGAAACGCTTGGCGTTGACATCCGGTCGGTATCGGGGGACGAGTCGCCAAACTTATCAAGATCGCGACGGACTGGCAGCTCCGGGTGAAGTTCGAGCGTGACTTCATTGCGACCCGACCGGCCTTCATCATCCGAATCGACGTTTGCAGCACTCAACTGCGACGGCGGTGTTGAGCGGAGTGCAAGACGTTGACCCGCCTCTCGTTTCAAAACTAAAGCGCGTGGGCATTCGTGATTGCCCTTTGCAAGCGGCTTTCTTATGGTTGCCTCGATCTATCGGCGGCCCAACCCTTAGTTCACAATGACGACTTTGGGTGTGGCACGGACTTGCTTTTTGCTCACATGAAGGCCTCCCCAACGACGTTGCTGTTGACGCCCTCGCGCAGGAAGACCCTCACCCATGCTCGACCTTGGAATAGCAGGTAAAACGGCCATCGTTTGCGGGTCCAGCCGCGGTCTCGGCCGTGCATCGGCAGAGGCACTCGCGCGTGCCGGCGTGACCGTAGTCGTCAACGGGATCGACGCGCAGCGCGTAGAGCGGACCGCTAACGAGATTGCCCGTGCGACCAACGGACGGACGATCCCGGTCGCTGGCGACGTGACCACGCGGGAAGGGCAAGATAAGCTGTTCGCGGCGATGCCGGATCCTGACATTCTGATCACCAACGCTGGCGGTCCGCCGTTCAAGGATTTCCGTCAGCTCGACCGTCAGGCCATAATGGCGGGTGTCACCAGCAACATGATCACGCCAATCGAGCTGATTCAGCGCGCCATTGATGGGATGGTAGATCGGCGTTTTGGGCGTATCGTGAATATTACGTCGGTCTCGGTGAAGATGCCGGTCGCCGGGCTGGATCTGTCGTCTGGTGCGCGCGCCGGGCTGACGGGTTTCCTCGCCGGCGTCTCGCGGACGGTGGCCCACGCTAATGTGACAATCAACAACCTGTTGCCCGGCTTCATTGATACCGACCGCTATCGCGGGGGAATTGAGGCGACGGCGAAAATGCAGAACGTGAAGCCCGACGACCTGCATGCCGCGCGGGTTGCGGCCATTCCGGCCAAACGCGTAGGGGCTCCGGCGGAGTTCGGTGCGACCTGCGCGTTCCTTTGCAGCGTTCCGGCCGCCTACATCACCGGTCAGAACATCCTCGTTGATGGCGGTGTCTTCAACGCTGCGTTCTGATCAAGCAACAGAGCATGATGACGGCTGACCAATCAGCGGCTGACGGAGTTCTGCTCGACTGAGACGGGTTAACGCATGACGAGCGGGAAATACTGATCTTCGGAAACATGTCGATGTTGAGCGAATGATCGTGATGCAGATGCGAAAGGAACACGCGTGTGATGTCACTGGGAGCCAAGTTCCGCTTCTTGAAGTCTTGCCGGATTATCTACCGCGCGACTGTCCCGCCCACGTCGAAGAGAATCGGCCCCTCGGCCGTATTTACCAGAGTACAATTGGAAACTGCGATATAGCCGGCACCAAGTTTGGCGCTGCTCCCGGTCACGATGATGTCATGGCTGACTTGAAAGCTAGACATATCCTCTCCCTTCGCACACGCGTCGCACATCCATAGCATAGATTATGTAATGCCCCACGCATTGCAGCTGGCCCTCCGCGATTTTTTGCTGCGTTGCAGCGCGACGGGCAGTTTCGGGCCTATCGCATCGAGCCAATTTGCCGTTGTGTGGGGGGGGCCAAAACCATTTTGTCGTCGGTTGCCGCGCGTTGCTCAATCGGCCGCTCAGGCCGGGCATCTTGATGATCCAGCGCGACACCGAAGCCAGCCCGTAGTCCAGCACAAGAAGCTTTGCATTGGCGCGCTCTTGACGCGTCGACCCCGGCGCAAACCGATCACTCATGACTTTCCGAGGCGGCCCGATACCAGCTCAAACACGGCGCTGAAGTCCTTCTTGTCCAGTCCGCTTGACACAGCGAGCTGGTAGATGGCAGCCGCTGCAGCCGCGAGCGGCGTTGCCGCACCGAGATCGTCGGCCGCCTCCTGCGACAGCCTCATGTCCTTCAGCATCATCGGCATTGTAAATTTGGGCGCGTAGCCGCTGTTGGCCGGCGACGAGGGTACAGGACCCGGGACCGGGCAATAGCTAGTCAAGGCCCAACAGCTTCCCGAACCGCGTGAGACCACGTCAAAAATCGATTGATAACTGAGCCCAAATTTTTCCCCGAGCGCAAACATTTCGCTGATTGCGACCATGCTAAGGCCCGTCATCATGTTATTGCAGATCTTCATGGCGTGCCCCGACCCACCGGGACCGACATGGAATACCGCGTTGCCCATACCCAATAGAACCGGCGTTGCGCGGGGCACTAGATCCGCCGCTCCGCCGATCATGAAGGTGAGCGACGCGGCTTCGGCGGCGGGCACGGCGCCCGTGACGGGAGCATCAACGAAATGTAGCCCTCGCTCTGTTGCAATCCGGTGCACATCGCGCGACGTCGCGACATCGATCGTGGAGCTGTCGATGAGGAGAGCGCCAGGGGGCGCCAAGTCAAATACTCCGTGCTTGCCCGCATATACTTCGCGCACGTGCTTGCCTGTGGGGACCATAGATACTACGAACTCTGCCCCCTGCAGCGCTTCGGCGAGCGTGGCGAAACTGCGGATCTGGCGCTCGCCCGCGAGTTCGCGGCTCGCTGCGGAAACGTCGAAGCCGCGTACTGCATGTCCCGCCTTGGCGAGCGCCTGTGCCATGGGGCGCCCCATGCTGCCGAGGCCGATAAAGGTAATCGTCGCCATCGCGTTTCCCCCGTCCCTGTCGGCTTCTCCGCCAAGAAAGGAACGTAGGCAGCAGTGCTTCATTCGTCAAAGTCTAGTCGGTGTCGCAGCGTGTCAGCAGAAATTGAGCCCTGCCAAGCTGTTTGTTGGCAGCGCTTGGCCCGTCGGGCAGGTCAGAACGAAAGCGGTGCCGAGCGTCAAGCTGACATTGGCGCCAAACGGTACCGAACGCGCCCCAAGGACCAGATTGCTGCGACGCACACGTCCATCACGCCGGTGTCCGGCACAGTTGCCGCACGAGTGTTGAATGCCGGCGCGATGCGCGCTGTGGGTCAACGGCACGCGTCTGAGCCCCTCCCCGGCACTCATCATCTTTCCTCGGAAGCGACCGTCGGCGGCACGAACGGTGAACGCCGACGCGATAGGTCCGAGACCGGTTGTCGGTCGAGATTCTCCTTGGGGCCAGAAGCCGAAGTCGTGGCCGCATCCATTGCTGCACTTCACTTCGTCCGGAATCGGTGACCAGCTGACGACATCAAATTGGGAAGATCCGCCCGGGTGTGCACGGCCGCGCACATGACACGTGCGCGAACCCCTTTTTGACGAGTGACTCTCGAGCCACTTCATTATGGGAGATGCTCAACGCCCGCAGCCGCGAATAGATCAGAAAATCAATGACACTCCTACGATCCAACAGGTGTCCACTGCTAGACGAAGTGGCCTCTCCGAAATTTCTGCACAGCGCTCGCATGGCAACGGCAAGAACTTACGCCAAGGTGAGCCATTCGGGCCTGAAGATGAGCAGCAGCCCGACGCCAAGCAACACAGCGCCGCCGATGAGATGCGGCCACCGCGAGTAAGACGCCGCAAGCCCCGTCGCCTGCAGCGTCAGCATGGCAGCAACGAAGATCACCGCGTCGTCGAGCATGAATACGGCGATGTAGAGCGCCAGGTGGGCATAGTAGCCGAGCGGTGTGAGACCGCTGAGCACCAGAGGCCCTCGACGTCGATGAGCGGCGGTCTCGGCTGGGCGACGCTCGTTGCTTGGATCGTGTCCGGCTCAGCCATGCGGCTTTGCCTCCGCTTTCGTGATGGCTGCCGGCGCCTGTTCGGTCTCTTCGGGCGCCCGTTGTCCGAGGTAGCGTTTGGCGAGCCCCCAGATGCCGAGCCGCGTGTCGTCAACGGTGTGCTCGACAAGCTCGCGCGACGGATCCGGGTGGACGAGCTCGGCTGATCGGCCACACTCGGGCCTGATCGAACGTGGTAGACGTTGCGTCGCGTCGATTGCCCTGTCAGGGCGAAACGAGCGAGAACGCGAACATGGCGCGAATATGGATCGCCGCCTTGCTGGCACTGATCCTGGTGGGTCGGCTCGAGGCCGCCTCTGGGGAGGTCGCGACGGCAAAGGCGAAAGAGGCCGCCACGGCTCTGCAGCGGGGGCGCGCCGACGAGGCTGTGTTGCTCTATTCGGCGGCGCTCGAGGAGGTGGAGAGCGCGCTCATCGAGCACGCCGCGGTGGCCGGGCCGGCGTCATCGGCATTCCCGATCCCATCGCGGGCGAGGTGGTCAAGGCGTTCGTCTCCCTCAATCCCGGCTTCGAGCCGTCCGAAGCCCTCAACAAGGACATCCTTTCTCATGCCCGGCGTAGACTCGGACCAGCCGTCGCGCCGCGCACGATCGCTTTTGCGCAAAGCCTGCCCAAGACTCGCTCCGGCAAAATAATGCGGCGTCTTCTCAAAGCGCGCGAGCTGAGACTTCCCGAAGGCGACACGTCCACGCTGGAGAGCAGCCAATGAGCGGGAATGCCGAAGCCAGGGTGCGGTTGACGAGTGCGCACACCCTCGAGCTCCTCGGGCAGATGCTGCTCATCCGCCGCTTCGAGGAAAAGTGTGCCGAGCTCTACGGCGCGCAGAAGATCCGCGGTTTCCTGCACCTCTACATTGGCGAGGAAGCCAATGCAGTGGGCGTCATGCAGGCGCTCGGGCCGAACGACGCGATCGTCGCCACCTATCGCGAGCACGGCCACGCGCTCGCGCGCGGGCTGCCGGCGTGCGAGGTGATGGCCGAGATGTACGGCAAGGCCGCGGGCTCGAGCCGCGGGCGCGGCGGCTCGATGCACATCTTCGATGCCGAGCGACGCTTCTACGGTGGCAACGCCATAGTCGGCGGCGGACTGCCCCTCGCCGTTGGACTCGGGCTCGCCGACCGGATGCAGTCGAGGCCGCAGGTCACCTGCTGCTTCTTCGGCGAAGGAGCAGCGGCAGAAGGCGAGTTCCACGAGAGCCTCAATCTCGCCGCCCTGTGGAAGCTTCCCGTCCTCTTCGTCTGCGAGAACAACGGCTATGCGATGGGCACCGCCCTCGATCGCTCCGAAGCGGAAACCAGCATCCTGAAGCACGCGCAGAGCTACCGAATCGAGGGCGAGGTCGTAGACGGCATGGACATCGTCGCTGTCGAGGGGGCGGCGCGCCGTGCGGTGGCCGCTATTCGTGCTGAAGGCCGTCCGCGGTTCCTCGAAAGCAAGACCTATCGCTTCCGCGCCCACTCGATGTTCGACCCCGACCTCTATCGCTCGAAGGAGGAGGTCGAGGCCTGGAAGCAAAAGGGTCCGGTGCTGCGGTTCAGCTCGTGGGCGCTCGAGGCCGGCCTTGTGCACCAGACCGATATCGAGGCGTTGGAGAAACGGATCGCAACGACGATCGAGGAGGCGGTGCGCTTCGCGGAGGAGGCGCCGTGGGAGCCGGTCGAGGACCTCGAGCGGGATGTCCTGACGCCACGCAAGGCCGAGGGGACCGGGACATGACGCGAAGCCTGACCTACCGGGATGCCGTGCGCGAGGCGCTCCGCGAGGCACTCCACGCCGACGAGCGCGTGTTCCTGATGGGCGAGGACGTTGGCCGGTATGGCGGCGCGTACGCCTGCTCCAAGGGGCTGATCGAGGAATTCGGAGAGGCGCGGATCCGCGACACGCCACTATCCGAATCGGGCTTCGTTGGCGCGGGCATCGGGGCTGCACTCGGCGGCATGCGCCCGATCGTCGAGATCATGACCGTCAACTTCAGCCTGCTCGCGCTCGACCAGATCGTGAATACGGCAGCTACGCTCCGTCACATGTCGGGCGGTCAGTTCTCCGTCCCGATCGTGATCCGCATGGCAACCGGTGCAGGCCGCCAGCTCGCGGCGCAGCACTCGCACAGCCTCGAATGCTGGTTTGCCCACGTTCCCGGCATTAAGGTGGTCGCGCCGGCGACCGTCGCCGACGCACGCGGCATGCTGGCGACAGCGCTCGCCGATCCCGATCCGGTGATCATTTTCGAGCACGCCACGCTCTACAACGAGACGGGCGAGGTTCCCGACACCGCACCCTATGCCGTCGACATCGAGCGCGCCCGCGTCGTCCGGGCGGGCCGTGACGTCACGCTGCTCACCTACGGCGGCAGCCTCGGCAAGACCCTCGCCGCGGCGGACACCCTGGCCGAGAGCACCATTGCTGCCGAGGTGATCGACCTGCGCAGTCTGCGCCCGCTGGATGACACGGCGATCTTGGCGTCCATCGCTCGCACCCACCGCGCCGTCGTCATCGACGAGGGTTGGCGGTCCGTCGGGCTTGCGGCGGAGATCTCGGCGCGCATCATGGAGCAGGCGTTCTACGAGCTCGATGCGCCGGTCGAGCGCGTGTGCTCGGCAGAGGTTCCCATTCCCTATCCGCGCCATCTCGAGATGGCGGCTACACCGCAGCCTGCAGCCATCGTCGCAGCCGTTCGCCGGACGATGCGGCTATGAAAGAGTTCCGCATGCCCTCTCTCGGCGCCGACATGGAGGCCGGGACGCTGATCGAATGGCTCAAGCGACCAGGCGACACCTTGCAGCGCGGCGACATCGTCGCCGTCGTCGAGACCCAGAAAGGGGCGATCGAGATCGAGGTGTTCGACACCGGCATTCTCGACGCGACGCTCGTCGAGCCTGGGGCAGAAGTCCCCGTGGGGCACGTCCTTGCGATGATCCGATCGGCGGAGGAACCGCCGGGCGGCATGGTCACGCCCCGCTTTGGTTCGGCGCCCGTGGAGGCACCGTTGTCCGGGTCCCCCCATCCGCTATCGCCCGCACTCACGCCCCTCGTCACGGCCGCGACGTCGGCGGCGCCTCAAATAGGAGCGCGCGTTGAGCGCCCGAAGGTGACGCCGCTTGCCCGGCGCCTCGCCGCCGAGCGCAAGATCGACCTCTCGAAGATCTCCGTCGGTACGGACGACATTGTCGGGCTCCGCGAGATCGAGGGCGCGGCAGCGCGGCCTCTACGCTTACGGCGCACCGGCCGCCTCGACGCCAGCGAGATGCGAAAGGCCATTGCCGCCGCCATGGCCCGCGCCAACCGGGACATCCCGCACTACTACGTTTCGACCGCGATCGATGTGTCGCCGCTCGTCGGCTGGCTCGCGGAGTACAACCGCGCCCGTCCCGTCGATGCGCGCCTGCTCTACGTCGCGCCGCTCCTCAAGGCCGTCGCCGTTACCCTCACACAGTTCGAGGCGCTCAACGGCTACTTCGAGAACGGCGTGTTCTCGCCTTCTGCCGACATCAACGTCGGGATAGCGGTTGCCATGCGCCGGGGCGGACTCGTGACGCCGGCGATCCTGGGCGTCGACGGGCTGGACCTCGCCTCGCTCATGGCGCGACTGAACGACGTCGTCGGCCGTGTGCGGGGAGGCGGCCTGCGCAGCTCGGAGTTGTCGATGGGCACGGTCACGCTGACAAACCTCGGCGAGCGAACGGCCGACGCCATCCTGCCGATCATTTACCCGCCTCAGGTTGCGATCATTGGCTGCGGCCAGATCCGAGAGCGGCCATGGGTCGCCGATGGGCGCGTCGTCGCCCGCCCTCTGCTCGAGGTGACCGTCGCCGGCGATCATCGTGTGAGCGACGGCCGCACGGGCGCTCAATTCCTGCGCCGTCTCGAGGAGCTTCTGAGCAAGCCGGAGGACCTATGACAGATGAGGAGCGCGCTCAGCTCGTGCGTAAAGTGCTGTTCTCGGTGGCGCCCGATCTCGAGGGCGAGACGATCGAGCCCGACACGACGTTCCGCGAGCAGCTCGAGATCGATTCCATGGACTTCACGAACTTCGTCATCGGCCTCAGCAAGGCGATCGGCCAGGACATACCGGAGATCGATTATCCCGAGCTCGAGACTCTGGAGGGTGCGGTCGCCTATCTGAAAAGGCGCGTCCCATGAGCGCTTAACGCTTCTGCACCTAGTGCGCGGATCGTCGTCGTCGGGGCTGGCCAAGGCCCAGCGAGCGCCGCGCCGGACACTTCCTCGCATCGTCTCTCAACTTCGTCGTTCGCGAAGTGCGCACGTGGCCTTGCAACATGTCGATCAATGGAGCTGATCACGCCATCTATCACCGGAAAGAGTGCTATCGATCTCATCGATGTCCGTTGTTTGCGGTACAGCGTCCCACGGCACGCTCATTTTGCTGCGCCGCAGAATGTCTGTAGTGGGTCAACTGGCTTCCGCTCGATCCAATCCGTGAGCCTCACGAATTCCTTTGGCGGACAGCTGATCCTCCGACCCATAGCAGTCACTGACAGCGCGGAAGCCCATTGAACTGCACCACGCCCCAGCCGTAGCTGTCGTCCCGGCCGGGTGCGCCGAGGTCGCGCGCCGTCGACGTAAGCGTCTCCAGGATCCGGGATGGTTCAACGCTCGCCAGTCCTTGCGCGTAGGCAGCGGTCACGAAGGGTGCGGCGAACGACGTTCCATCGACCTTCCGCACGCTCCCATTGGCGCCTGCGACGACAAGGCCGACGCCAGGGGCCGCGAACGAAATATGCCGACCGCGAGCCGAAAGCCGGGATGGTCGGAGCCGAGTGTCGACGGCCGCAACTGCGACGACGCCATCGTATCGGGCCGGGTAGCCGAGCCTGTTGCCGCCGTCGGGCCGTCCTGCTGCGGCAACCACGATCACGCCCTTTGCGAGGGTCGCCTCGATCGCTGTTCTCATCACGTCGTTGTCGGGTCCTGTCAGGCTCATATTGATGAGACGGACCTTTGCATCTGCGAGCCAGTCGAGCGAGCGGACCAGGTCGAAGGTATCGGCAGCGCTCCTGGCGCCCTCACTGTGGAACGCGTCCGCTGCAAGAATGTGCGCACCGTTCGCGAGACCGACAACGGGGGACCCGGGCAACCCGGCGAGCAAGCTCACCACGCCGGTTCCATGGTCGGCGTCGGACGCGAGACGATCCGGGCTGCGTGTCGTACGGGTCGTCACGAGCGCACCGGCGAGGCTCGGATGTGCAACATCGACAGCCGTATCGATGACGCCGATGGAGACGCCCGCCGTGCAACGTCCGGACGCCGGGGTCCAGGCCGTGAGATCGAAGGCCTCACACCGATCTCCGCAGGGGCGACCAGCCGCGCGATAGGTTGTGAACCGCGAGCGGCGGTAGACGTCGTTGCGGGCCACGATAATTCCAGGAGCTAGCGCGGGCACTTGCCCCAACGCCTGCTGGTCCGACGTGGAGCGGGGTACAGCCAGCCGCACGACGGATCGCCCAACGAGCGGCGACTCGAACTGAGCGCGCAGGACGAAGCCGCGGCCTTCGAGGGTAGCGATCTGTTGCGCCGATAGCCCAACTGCGACGATTTCGCGGTCGCTCGGCCTTTCGGGTGCACCTGCCACGCCGCGATCGCGCGTCCGGCGCCTAGCCTTGCTCCGACCGCTACAGCTGCAACTCCTAAGGAAAAGAAACGTCTGACAGCGGCACCTGCCTCCGCGACGCGCCGAGCTCCGCCCTGGGCTCCAGGCGTCGAAGCCCCCGTCGCCACCCGTACCGGCGCCGGCTCCACTTCCCCCACCAGTGCCCCCGCCTCCTCCGTCGCCTCCGTCGCCATCTCCATCGTCGGCCCAGGCAGGCGCGGTGAAGCGCAAAGCATCGCTAGGCCCAGCGGCCAGAAGGAACACAGCAAGAACGCAAATGCCCAAGTCGCGTAGAATGAGCCTGATCACGACGTCGTCTCCCGCTTCGGCCTGAACGGCAACGTGCCGACACCGGCATTGGATTGTCCGTCTTGCCCACTTTCTCTGAACGATAACGCCGTTTGTGGACCTCTATTCCAACGGGTCGAAATTGCGCTTACCGCAAGACCATGGAATGAAACATTCCGCCGCGCGTTTCTGCATGTAGCCGCAGCCTGGACCTAGCTCATGGATGAAGACGTTCGCCAAGAGATGATCGCGTTGCTCCCGCGCCTGCGGCGGTTCGGGTACTCGTTGACCGGCTCAATGGACGAGGCCGACGACCTGGTGCAGGGCGCCTGCGAGCGGGCCCTCTTGCGTCTGGACCAGTACGAGAGGGGATCTCGCCTCGACAGCTGGATGTTCCGTATCATGCAGACAACCTGGATCGATCGTATTCGTACGACGCGGCGAAGAGGCACTGTGAACGATCCCGAAATGATGGCGGCCGTGCCCTTCGATGCCCGCATCCATGAGCAGACGGAGGCCCGCGCGGCCCTGGACATCGTGCGCGCGGAGATCGCGCTTCTGCCAGAAGATCAACGTCTGGTCCTCGCGCTCGTGACCGTCGATGGCATGTCCTACAAGGATGCCGCGGAGGTGCTCGAAGTGCCGATCGGCACCGTCATGAGCCGGCTATCGCGGGCTAGAAAAAGACTGGGCGAAGCGCTGGAGCGGCCGAGGACGGCACCGGCAAGGGAGTCGAGGGCCTGAGAATGCGACGCCTCGATGACGAGATCCTGATGGCCTACGCCGACGGCGCCCTGTCCGAAGCCGATCGACGCCTTGTCGAGACCGAGATAGCGCGCGATCCGCAGGCGCGCCGTTTGATCACGTTGTACCGATCAACGACGGCTCTCGCCCGGCATGCCTTCGACGCGCCCGTCTGGTCCGAGCCACCGGGCAGGCTGGTCGCCTTGATCAGCACGAGACCTCGCCGCTCCCGTACGGTACACGGCTGGCCCGTTTGGCTTGCCGGGGGCTATGGCTCTGGTGGCCTCGCTGCCATCGGATCGCTGGCAATTCTGGCGGTGCTCGCAAGCGCCATCTGGCAGTTGATAGCAGCAAGGCACGACGACTCGCCCGCCGGTGCCAGACCGGCCCAGGTGGCAGTCGGTCCGGTGCCGAAGCAAAGCGAACTTGCCCGCGTCCTCGATGATCTGTCGGCCGACGCGACCCATCGCCCGCACCGTCGCTTCAGCCTGGTCGCGACCTTGACGGACAAGTGGGGCAACACTTGCAAGGAAGTCGATGCCTACGGGGCGTCACCCGATACTCCGCTGGCATTCGTTCTCCTGGCCTGCCGCGCGGGCGCGGAGCAATGGACTGTGGTGGGGGCGGTCGCTCCAGCCGTGGAACGTAATGGCTTCCTTCGCCAGTATTATGTCCGCTCGGAGGCGGATGCCCACGACGCGCTGTCAGGGATACTCGCGATGATCGGGGCAAAGCAGCGCGCCTCCGCCCTCAAACCCGAGACGACACAGCAATGACGCGGCCGACCGACGAAGAACTCATGGGCTATGCCGACGGTGTCCTCGATGCCGAGTCACGCGCTCGAATAGAAGCATACCTCGAGACGGACGCTGAGGCGCGGGACCTCGTCGCCAGTTTCCGCAGGACGGCCGCACTTGCCCGGGACGCCTACGCGCAGCCTCTCGACGAGACGCCTCCCAAGGCCCTGGTGGACGCGATCCTCAGCGGGACTGGCAAGGCGCAAGACGCAGCCGGGGCCGCCACGGCATCGACCGGCAGCGCCAAGGTCGTTGGCTTGCACGCGCGGCGGCGGCCAGCGCGCCTGCTCGAGAGCTTCCGTCTCCCTATCGCCGCATCGCTCGCCCTCCTCGTCGGCATGGGCGGCGGCTACCTGCTGAGCCGCGGCGTCTCCACCGGAACGGGTGAACTGGCACTCGGCGCAGTTGCTCCGTCTGGGCCACTCGCCGATGCGCTCGAACATCGGCCTTCCGGCTCGACGACCGGCAGGATCTCGATCGTCGGCACTTTCCGCGACAAGAACGATCGCCCTTGCCGCGAGATCGAAGTCTTCAGCGGAGTCACGCCACCTCGTCCCGAACTGGCGGGAGTGGCCTGCCGGAGCGGAAACGGCGTTTGGACAGTCGAAGGGGCAGTGCGCATTGCCGTCGCGCCGCCGGCCGGAACTCAATTCGAGCCATCCGGTGTACCGGAAAGCGATGCACTCTCTGGCCTTCTCGACATGCTTGGCGCCAAGCCGATGCTGGCGCCGACCGATGAGAAGGCGTTGATCAAGCGCCGCTGGAGATAGGACTTCCGAGGCCCGGCGTATCCACGTGCGCGAACCCCGTTCGCCCCCCGCGAAAACTATGACGTATTTGCGTCACTTGCTGTCCGATCGTCAAAAAAAATTCTGAGTGTCTGGATCGGAATAGGCCGCGCGGTCGGTTGTTCTCTAGCCAGACCGTCGACGCACCGAACCCACGCCCGCCAAGACGCGGCGGCGGCTGGCGGGTCGGCGGTACTCAGGAGATTCATAGCATCGGAGTTTCGAAGATGGCATTTGACCTGATCCGCACGAGTGACGTCACGCCTCTCAGCCGAGAGCGCCTCATCAAGGCGAAACGCAGCTTCACGACACGGCGTGTCGATCTGGACGACGCGCGTGCGCTCATCATGGGGCCCGCCGCCCCAAGAATCGGCGATCTCGTGCTTGCCGTGGTCGACAAGATCGGCAGCCACACGAAGCTCGAACTGCCGAGTGGGCGCCGCGCGCAGCTCTCTGTCGGTGACGAGATCATCATTGCCTATGGCAATCGCTACGCCCCCGATCAGTTCGAGGCGCTGATCGGCGGAAACCTCGACCCGTGTCATCTAGTTGCCGCCGGCGGCGTGGCCGCAACGAAGGTCGCCAAGCATGAAGCGATGGCCAACCCGACGCGCATTGTGCCGGTAGGGCTTCTGGCCAGCGAGGAAGGAAAGCCCCTCAATCTGGCGGATTACGCCGTGTCCCTGGACACGCGGCGCCGTCCGATCAAGGTCGTCTACGTCGCCGGCACGTCCATGAATGCGGGAAAGACCATGACGGCGGCCGGCCTGGTCTACGCTTTGGCCAAGGCCGGGCACAAGGTAGCCGGGATCAAGTCGACCGGAACCGGAGCCGGTGGCGACCTCTGGCTCATGTCGGACATGGGTGCCCATGCCGTTCTGGATTTCACAGATGCAGGCTTGCCCAGCACCTATCTCGCGCCCGTCGACCAAATCGAGCGCACCGTGCTTGGGCTCATCGGACATGCCGCTGATCATGGCTGCGATGTTGCCGTCGTCGAGGTGGCGGATGGCCTTCAACACGAGGAGACGGCCATGCTTCTTCGCTCGGCAGCGATCCGCGAAGCGGCTGTGGGTATCGTGTTCGCTGCCAACGATGCGCTCGGCGCAAAAGCCGGCCTAAGGACCCTCGAGGAGTGGGACTACCGCGTATTAGCGCTCAGCGGCCAGCTGACACGCTCACCCCTTGCGATGCGTGAGGCCGCCAGGTCCACAGGGATGTCCGTCGTGACGCTCGCCGAGATCCAAGCCGGTTGCCTCACCAGCTCTATCCTGGCGCCCGTACCCTACGGAGCTTCCGCGTTTTTGGCCGCCGGGCTCGAGGCGGCGTGACGCCGACCCCATTTCGCAAGCGCGCCGGAAGACCTGCCATTATGTCCTGGATCGAACGCACGAGCCTCCGCATGCCCACGCGCATGCGGGGGAGCACCGAGATCTCGACCGCAGGCCGCTCGCCGTCGGGCACGGAGACGGCCGACAACAAGGTGCGCCGGACGGCGACGCGACCACGGTCGCTCGCCATTCAGGACGCATGGCGACGTTCGCGCACCGGGATCGTGATCGTCCTGCTGCTCACGAGCTTTCTCAATGTCCTGAAGCTGACCCTTCCTCTCTACATTTTCCAGCTGCTCGACCGGGTCATCGCGAGCCGTAGCGTCGATACGCTGCTGCTGCTCTCGGCCATCACCGTGTTCGCAATGCTCGCCGCATCTCTGGCCGAGTTCTTGCGTCGCGCCATGCTCGGCCATTGGGCCACCTGGATTGTCGAGCATTTCGGCCGACAATTATTTCTGGGTAGCATTGATCGGCGTCGGGCTCGCAGACCCGGCAAGGCTCTGGACGACCTCTCCACGGCGAGCGGCTTCGTCTCGAGTTCGGCACTTTCCAGCTGGCTCGATGCATTGTTCGCACCGGCCTTTCTCCTCATCGTCTATCTCATTCATCCGCTGCTCGCAGGCATCGTGTTCACCGGCATGCTCGTAATGTTGAGCCTCGGCGTCGCAAACGAGATGCTGACACGCCCGATCCGCGCCGAAATGAGAAAGGCCCGCCGCCGCAGCGAGAGCTGGCTGTCGGCGGCCGAGCAACAGTTGGAGACGGTGTCCGGGCTCAGCATCGGTGAGCGCATCGCCGACCGCTGGCACGCGAGCATCGCGCGGCGCGGCGCCGAACAGCGCATCTCGCGGACAACGGCTGCGGCAATCGGCGAGGCCATGCGCTTCAGCGAAGCGGCGCAGCGCATCGCGTGCTACGGGGTCGGTGTGTGGCTCGCCATCGATGGTGAGCTGAGTGTGGGCGGGATCATCGCCGGCGCGGTTCTCGGTCGGATCGGGACATCCGCCGTCAGACGTGCCATGGCGCACTGGCGTGATCTCGGTCTGGCCAACAGAGCCTACAAGCGGATCAAGCGGCGCCTCGGTGCGCGGCGCGCACAGACCAATGCTGTGCGCGATCCCGACGCAAAACTATCGCTTCATCTCGATCAGGTGACTTTCACGCATAGTGCGTGGTCGCAACCCCTCTTCCGGCAGCTGGAGCTCAAAATCGAGCCGGGAGAACTGTTGTGCATCATCGGCCCGTCAGGCTCGGGCAAAACGACACTTGCCCGCCTCATCGCCGGGGTGGCCGAGCCGACGATGGGGACAATTCGTCTTGGCGGCCTCGACATCACGCGATTCTCATCGTCGGAACGTCAGGGGCTACTCGGATACCTTCCGCAAGCCATCGGCCTGATCGATGGCACCATCGCCGAAAACATTGCATGCCTCCGCGGCCTGGACGGACGAAAGATCGTGGAAGCCGCTCGCCTCGCCGGCATCCATGATGTCATCGAAGCGCTGCCGCAGGGGTACGAGACGCGAATCGGTTCACAGAAGAGCCCGCTCTCTGGCGGTGAGTTGCGTCGCTTGGCGCTGGCCCGCGCAATCTTCGGCAAGCCAAGGCTCATCGTGCTCGATGAACCCGAGACCAACCTCGATCCCGATCTCGTCGAGCATCTCGTGCGATCGATCGAGGTTTTGCGCGCCAGCGGCTCGGCTGTCGTCGTCACGTCTCAGCTGACGCTGCTCTCCCGCATGGCGAGTGTCTCGATTCTGCTTTCGCGCACAGCCCCGCCTCAGATCGTCGTCGGAGCTTTCGACGGCGATGGCGCGGCTGCGTCCGCCGACGAAGAGGGCCTGCAATGGCAGCTTCCGAAACCGGCTGGACCGCAGACCTAGTGGAGACGTCATGAGCAAGAAAAAAGTTAGCCCGCTCGACACCGCATCGACGCCGTTCTCCCGCCTTCACATCATGGCTGGCGCCGGCCTCGTGGTGACCTTCACGGCAGTCATGGCGCTCTGGAGCAGCCTTGCAGCACTCGGCAGCGCCGTCGTGGCCCCCGGCCTGGTCAGCGTCGAGACCCATCGCAAGGCAGTTCAGCATCTGGAGGGCGGCATCGTCGGGCGCATCCACGTCAAGGACGGCTCGCGCGTTGCGCGCGGCGACCTGCTTGTCGAACTCAAGAACGTCGCGAGCAAGTCCAATGTCGAGAGACTGAAGTCCCAGTCCTACGAGGCGCTCGCCGGCGCCGCTCGGCTGACAGCCGAAAGGGATGGCTTGCAGGAGATCGTATTCCCCGACAGCCTCGTTGCCATCGCGGCCGACGAGCCGGTCGCTCGCTCCGCCATGGCCGCGCAAGTCCGAATATTCGACAGCCGCCGCGACCTCACAGGACAGAAGCTCTCCGTCCTCGACAAGCGCATCGATCGGCTGCAGGAGGAACGCACCGGATTGCGACGCCAGATCGAGGCCGTCGAGGCCCAGTTCGAACTCAACGCCAAGGAGATGGCGGACGCCACGCAGCTGTTCGAGAAACAGCTGATCCGGAAGTCTCGCCTGACCGACATCCAGCGAAGCCGGGCTCAGCTCGAAGAGCGCCGCAGCGGGCTTCAGTCTTCGCTCGCCCAGACGGACCAGCAGATGACCGAGATGGAACTGCGAAAATCCGAGTTGCTCTCGAGCACGCTGACGTCCGTGGTCGAGGAGATCCGTGCTCGACAGGCGCGAGCTCACGAGTTGTCCCGCGAACTGGTCGCCGCGCAGGACCTGCTGCAGCGGACCCGCATCGTGGCCCCGATCGACGGTACGGTCGTCGGGCTTCAGATCCATTCGCGCGACGGCGTCATTGCGCCCGGACAGACCTTGATGGAGATCGTTCCTGTGAGCGACGATCTGGTCGTCGATGCCCGCGTACGGCCCGAAGACATCGAGGATGTGCAGACAGGTCTCGAAGCGCAGGTCGTGCTCAACACGTTGAGCCGAAAATTCAACCAGCCACTGACCGGCAAGATCACACAGGTATCGGCCGATCGGTTGATCGACACGCTGACTGGCCGGCCGCACTACCATGTCCGCGTCTCGCTCGATCCGGATTCGCTCCAGCCTGGCGAGACGAAGCTGCTGGCAGGCATGTCCGCCGATGTGTTCATCCGCACCAGCGACCGAACGCCATTTGCCTATCTGACAGCCCCTCTCGTTCGGACGTTTCATCGTGGAATGCGCGAGAAATGACTTGCGCCACCGCCCACGTCCCATGTCGTCGGACCCGACGCAGAAATTCGAGAAGCCCAATCCTCCTGAGGCTCGCAATGGCGCTTATGTCCGCAGCTCTGACACTCGACCACGCGTTCGCCGCCCCACCGGCGCGATCCAAAAGCCTGTCGGTCGAAACGGCTAACATCGACGGCGAGCAGATCGACGTTCACATCTACCGTCCGAAACGATGCTCCAGAACTCCAGGACCGCTGCTCCTGGTCTTTGCTGGCTACGAGCGGAACGCCATCGAATATGTTCGCCGCGCCCGACGTGTCGGACGGGAGCATTGCATGACCGTGCTTGTCCCTGATCTCGATCGGGGTCGGTTTCCACGGTCGCGCTATCAACGGGCTGGCGTCTCGCGCAAATCATTGAGAAGCGGTGCCCATGCGTGCATGGGGCGGTTCTTGCGCGGGCTTCAGGCCTGGGCTCGGGAGCGCGAAGGCCGTCCCGATGCGCGCTTCGTCATGTTTGGACATTCAGCGGGTGCCCAGATGCTCTCGCGTGTCGCGGCATACTGCCCAGTACCGGATACGGATCGCATCATTATCACGAACCCTTCGAGTTACGTGGGGCCATCGCTGATCGACCCCGCACCATTTGGTTTTGCAGATATCCTCGACGTCGGTGCGCGCGAGGCTGCGCTCGCCAGCTACCTTTCGAAGCCGATCACAGTCTATCTGGGGGACCGGGACACCGGCGACGAGCGACTTGACAAAAGCAGGTACGCACTGCGGCAGGGCCGCAACCGCCTTGAGCGAGGTCTCAACGTTTACGCGGCGGCGCGCTCAATGGCCGCCGAGCGAGGTTGGGCATTCGGTTGGCGCCTCGTAATTGCGGCAAGCGTCGGGCACTCCTCGCGCGATATGCTCCAGGCGCCGGAGTTTGTGGACACCTTCTGCGAGGGCACGCACTATAAGCGCTGAACCCGTGTAGTGCCCCGTCCCCATCGTGTCCGAGCCACAGGGGCTCGGTCGCTCGCCCAAGCCCGCCTTCGATCGTGGATCACCTAAAAGCGGACGAAGTGCTTTGCAATCGATCTATCCGTGTCGACTTCCGCTCCTGGCCCGGACCGACGAACGCGGCCCCACTTGCGCACGCTCGAAGGTGAGGGGTCAGCTGACCGTCGTCAAGTGACTGGCAGCTATCTGGCGGTAGATCGCCCGTCGCTCGTTGGTGGCTCTACCGAACCGATTGACCCTGAGCGGAAGCTTCGCCGACGGCGAACTTGGACCGGTATCTGCACCCAGAGCAGACGATCTGCGAGCCTACTCGAAAGTGGCCACGCGATAGCCGATACCGGGCTCGGTTATGATCAGCTTTGGTTCGGCCGGATCGGCCTCCAGCTTCTGGCGCAGCTGTCCAATAAACACGCGCAAGTACTGCGTATCTTCTGCGTGGGCGGGGCCCCAGACCTCAGTCAGCAAATAACGATGAGTGAGGACACGGCCGGCGTGCCTCGCGAGCAAGGCAAAGAGGTCGAACTCCTTCGGCGTGAGGTGCACCACGACGCCCTCGCACTTGACATGATGGCTCGCCGTATCGATCTCGACCGGGCCGACGCTTGAAGGCACCACCGGCCTCGAAAGCCGTTGCCGGCCGTCGCCGGAGCAATGAGCGCAAGCGCGCCAGCAGCTCGCCAATGCCAAATGGCTTGTTCAGATAGTCGTCGGCGCCTAGGTCTAACGCCGCGATCTTCTCCGCCTCCCGGTCCCGTGCCGACAACACGATGATGGGAACGTCGGATCGCTTGCGGATCTGCTCGATCACGGCCTTGCCGTCCATATCCGGCAGCCCGAGATCCAGGAGCACCGCATCGGGCCGATTTGTCGTCAGCGCCCGTAATGCGTGCTGGCCCGTGAGGGCCATGAGCACCTCGTAGCCGCTGACGACGAGGCTCGGATGCAAGAACCTATGGATCTGAGGCTCGTCGTCGACGATCAGAATTCGTTTCGGGCGTGTCATCGAACCTCGTCCCCCTGCGCCCCTGCTGAGCCATCCGACAGCGGCAATGTCACCTCGATACGGCTACCCCCTGCGTCTGAGAGCGGGCTGTAGGCTACGATGCTCCCGCCCATGCCTTCGACGACCTGCTTGCAGATGGCAAGACTAAGACCAGTTCCCGGGACTTCGCCATCTCCCTCGGCAACTCGATAGAACGGCTCGAATATCCACTGAAGCGCCTCTGGCGGGATGCCCCGCCCCATATCCGTGACCGAAACGCAGATCATCCCCCCGCCGGTCGACAGAACAACGTCGATGTTCCGCTCCTGGCCGGAAAACTTGATGGCGTTGTCGAGCAGGTTAAAGATCACGCTCTCGACCAGCGTCGCATCTCCCTTGATCGCCGGCAGCATCGACGGACAGGTCACTTCGATTGTTTTCTCCGGTGCCAATCGACGCGCGCGGGAGACCGCAATCTGAACGACGTCCGCGAGGTCGATCCAGTCGTTCAATACCCCCAGATCGCCACCTCCGAGCCTCACCATCTGCAACAGATTTGAAACGAAGCGGGATAGTCGCCGCGTTTCCTCCTCGATGGCCGCGAGCAGATCGGCGCGGGTGTCTGCCGTCATCGCCGGCCCCAGCTCTCGCAGGCTTGTGACGGCCCCTAGTATCGAGGCGAGCGGCGTCTTGAGATCGTGGGACAGCGAAGACAACAGCGCCGAGCGCAGCCGCTCCCGTTCGATCTCGCTCCGCGAGCGCAGTGCATCCGCTTCGAGCTGCGCGCGTTCCAGAGCGATGGCCGCGTGATGGAGCATGCTCTCGACTGACGCCCAGTCATCAGCGCCGGAGCCACGCACCCCTGTCCCGGGCGCAATCCCGACGACCCCCAGAGTTACCGCCTCTGACTTCAGCGGATAGAATTCGAACTGCGCACCGCGCCATCCTGCAACCGCTCGATGCTCGACCTCTCCCGTCCGGTATGCGCGTTGCGCCGCCTGCACATCCGCAGAAGTCATCGCCGGCGCTTCGGATGAAGCGGCTTTCAGCTCCAGCTCGCGTGACGACGCGATGAGAACCACGGCGCCGCCGTTGACCGTCAGTGCCGCTTGCTGAGCAACCGCGGCGAGAATGGCCGAATTCTCTCTCGATGCTGAAAGCTCCGCTGCGAAGTCGTTCAGAGATTGAAGCGCGCTCGCACGGCGTTGCGCATCGTCTGCGACCTCGCGCATTCTGCCTGCGAGGCTGCCCGTCAGGAGCGCGACGCCGAGGAACACAATGAGCGCGAACACCTCCTCCGGCTCGGCGATGGTGAACGAAAAGATCGGCGGAATGAAGAAGTAGTTGTAGGCAAGGAAAGCTCCGAGGGCGACCGCGAGCCCCGTTCGCATGCCGAAGCCTACGGCTGCCACGACGACAGCCACCAGATACAGCAACGCGACACTGTGGTGGGGCATCACCAGCGCGATGGCAGTTCCGAGAAGCGTCGCGAGTCCCGTCAGCGCCAACGCTGTGGCAACGACATTTGCCCCCGTCAATGGCCGCGGTAGCCGGTCCCAGGCATACCTGGGAAGCCGCTGGCCAGCAGCAGCGGAGTGTCTGTTATCCGGCAAGCGAAGGGGCTCCATGAATTCGTGATGCCAGGCCATCAGGCGCCCGGGGCAGCGGGCGCACAATACCTCGTCGGGCCAACGCTAGAGCTGCAGATGCGTCGACTTTACGATTTCCTTATGCCGGGAAGCAGCAATCCGAATGGAGTCCTTACGCCAGCTGGGCGAGACCCCTCCCTGTCATCAACCAGCAAGCGTGTCTCCTCATGTCCAGCGCGGCGCAATCACCCGGCAAAGACCATGGCGGTAGTCGTTCGCCCTTCTGGGTCCTCGCTCTTGGCTCTGTAGGCATAGTCTACGGCGACATCGGAACGAGCCCACTTTACGCGATGAAGGAATCGCTCACTGCGGCTCGCGGCTCGGGCTCGCTGACCCCCGAGATGGTCTTTGGCGTGCTGTCCTTGATCATCTGGGCTTTGATCATCATCGTCACCATCAAGTACGTTGTTATCGTCTTGCGGGCGGACAACAACGGTGAAGGCGGGACGCTGAGCTTGATGGCGCTGGCCCACCGCACGCTCGGCGATCGCGTCGGCATTGTCGCCTTGCTCGGGATGACGGGTGCGGCACTCTTCTACGGCGATGCGATGATCACGCCGGCCATTTCCGTTCTCTCCGCTGTGGAAGGCCTGAACCTCGTCACACCTGCGTTCGAGCGCTTCGTTCTGCCGATCAGCATCGCCATCATGATTGCGCTGTTCGCGATACAATCTCGCGGAACGGCAAGCATAGCAGCTTGGTTTGGACCGATCATCGTGGTGTGGTTCGTGGCGCTCGGCGTCGGCGGCATCGCCAACATAGTCCGGTCACCGGAGGTGTTTACCGCGCTTAATCCGATCTATGGGCTTCACTTTCTTTCCTCACATGGCATCGCGGGGCTCATCGCTTTGGGTGCCGTGTTCCTCGCAGTGACGGGCGCCGAGGCGCTCTACGCCGACCTTGGCCACTTCGGTCGCAATCCGATCCGAGCCGCGTGGCTCGGCCTGGTCTTGCCCGCTCTTGCGCTCAACTATCTGGGCCAGGGCGCTCTACTGCTATACAGCCCGGAGGCCCTGGATAGCCCGTTCTTCAAACTCTATCCGGCCTGGGCTCTCATTCCGATGATCATTCTGGCGACGTTGGCGACAATTATCGCAAGCCAAGCGGTCATCACCGGCGCCTTTTCAATGACGCAGCAGGCCATACAGCTCGGGCTGCTGCCGCGCATGCACATCCGCCGCACTTCCGAGACCGAACGCGGTCAAATCTACATCCCGGTAATCAACTGGAGCCTGTTGGTGGCCGTGATTTTCCTCGTTGTGACGTTCAAGTCGTCGAGCGCGCTCGCCTCTGCCTACGGCATAGCGGTGACCGGAACGATGGTTGTTACCGTCGCGCTGGCTAGTGTGGTGGCGCGGTTCTGCTGGCACTGGCCGTGGTGGCGTGTCGGCCTTGTGATGGCGCCATTCATGCTCATCGACCTGATCTTCCTCGGTGCCAACCTGCTCAAGGTCGCGGAGGGCGGCTGGCTACCACTCGTCGTCGGCCTGGCGTTGCTGATGATCATGCTGACCTGGAAACGCGGCGCCCGGCTGCTGTCCACGCGTTGGAAGAAAGAGGAGCTGCCACTGGCCGAGTACCTGCCCGTCCTGGAGAAGAAATCTACCAACCGAGTCACCGGAACAGCAGTCTTCCTGACGAGCCATCCAGATCTCGTCCCCGCTGCACTCATGCACAATCTGAAGCACAACAAGGTCATGCACCGCCGTAACATCATCGTTTGCGTCGAGACTTCCGACGTCCCATGGGTGCAGGAAGCCGATCGGGGCACAGCGACGAAGGTCTCAGACACATTCACCGTCGTGAGGCTGAAATTCGGGTTCATGGAGGAACCTGATGTTCCGCGCGCTCTTGCACGGCGCTATCTGCACCTCGACATCGAGCCCATGGAGACCTCTTATTTCTTGTCGCGCCGTATCATTCTTCCGTCGTCGCGATCCGAAATGCCGGTTTGGCAAGACCGGTTGTTCATATTCCTCGCGCAACAATCGAGCGATGCCTCTGCCTACTTTGCGATCCCAAGCGATCGGGCGATCGAGATCGGTACGCAAGTCACAGTTTGATACACCCGCTATTTCTCTTGATAGCGGACGCTCTTCTTTCTGCTCCGTTCGGTCGAACATGGCCCTCAACGTCGGAGCAAGGACGGTCGGTCTCGAGTCACTGCGACGATTGATGTGAGCACGCTCGATTTCATGTGCCCAGACCGCCAGCAAAGGGGTTTCCGCTGTCGGAAGATGAGCGGTCCATCATCTGCGCCACAAGCGGCACTGACGCTGGCCGTGCCCTGCCCCCTGGAGTACCCCACCGCATCGCGCCGCTAAGGCCGAGTGATGGGTGTCTTCTGTCTTGTCACACCTCTCAGTCCCAAAGGAGTGAGCACACCGTCGGATCTTCGAAAAGTCGCTATTCGGCGTTTGGCGGACGCGACCCGATCGCCGCAGCGATCCTGGCCGAGACCTCGTTGTTGAGTTCGCTGACCGGGTCGTCCGCCAGGTGCGCGTATCGCTGGGTCGTTTGCGGCTGACTATGGCCGACGAGTTTGCCGATCATCGGGAGTGAGGCCCCCGACGGCGCCGCCATACTGGCGAACGAATGCCGGAGATCGTGGAGGCGAACCTCAGGGAGGCCGGCGGTGGCGCGAAGGCCTTCGTTTTCAAAAAAATCAATAATATAAACGGGAGAGCAAACGTTCTCTCCGAAATCATTCGGACTCACTTCTCCAGGCTCCACTCGCCGGACGCTGGAGCCACTCGAAGCCGCGCTCGCGGCCTACGTTGAAGCTTCGGAACTTTCGCGACCATCCGGGAGGATCTACGGTCATCGCCCAGATCTATCGCAGCGCTGTTCGGTAGCCGTTGATTGGCGGGACATCGACGTCCGCGTCGGACTGCACCTCAGGCATCGGTGTCGGCGAGGGCTGGGATATCAAGCTCTTTGACACACGAGGCCGGGGATAGACGGCGCAGGAGGCAAACGATGTCGACGATGTCGGCAACGGGAATGCGCTTGGCGCCGTGGGCAGCCAGAGCTGCTTCGCGGCCGGCGGCATGATCGATGTCCGTCGCCATGGAGCCTGGCGAGATGACCGTTACTGCGATGCCGGCCGGCCGCAACAGTTCCCGGAGGGCATGAGCGACGCCACGCATCGCGAATTTGGTCGCGGCGTAGGCGATTGAGCTAGTCCCTTCATTCTCGAGCCCGCACGTGGACCCGATCAGCACCACCCGGGCGTTTTCGGCCTTGCGCAGATTTGCGTCGAGATGGCGGGCAGCAAGCAGCAGAGATGTCAGGTTGACGTCGACGATGGCGCGGATCTCATTGTCGCTTGCGGACAAAAAGCCGCCGCTTTCCCAGATGCCGGCATTGTAGACGAGGAGACTTATGGGACGGTCTCCGATTTCATTCGTCACTTTTGCGAAGGCGCGGCTGTCGGCAAGGTCGTGGGCGATCCAACGCCGATCGATACCATCGGCGGCGTCTAGGACCGAAGGACGGGATCGCGCAATGCACCAGACCCTCTCGCCGGCCCGTGGCACGGCTGCGGCGAGAGCGGCGCCAAGGCCGCGGCTCGCTCCGAATATGACGACGTCGTCCATGGGGCATGGCTCCAGTTGAAAGAGGCGGCATTCTTGGGCGGAGGCTATCCGTCGGCTATGGTGGCGGACCTCAGCGGCGCTCCAGGATCGTGAGCACGCTACCGCGAAACGGCAAGGGCTCGGAGTTGGGCGAAACTGGATGTAAGCCGCCCACGGCAACCGCAAGCGCCTCGACCTCGGAGCGGGCATATATGCGTTCGACGGACACGAAGCTGTGTTCCTCGGCGACGCGGCCTGCGACGGTTCGGCGGACAACGACATCCATCTCTACGACCCAGTCGTCGGGCTGCCAACGCAAGGGGCGAGCCGGCCAAATGCAGTGCAGGCGCTCATCGGGGCCGACATCAATCTGGCGCTCGCGTATGGCAAGATGTGCAAAGCTCTCCCTGACCATTGCAAGATCGTGCAGCTCGAATGCGAGACGGCCGCCCGGAGCCAGCATCGGGACCAACTCGCGCAAGAGCACGGCCAGATCTGCCGGGGCCAAGTATCCGACGGAGTAAAGGAGGACAGCCATGCCGTCGAACGGACCTGCCAGCGCCTGCTTAGGCGGCAACGCGGGCAAACGAGCGATGTGATAGCAGTCGGCCAGAACCGCGCCCGTTGCGACGGCGATGCGACGCATCTCGGGCGAGGCGTCGATCGCGCTGCAGCGAGCGTCGTACTCACTGGCGAGGACGGCCGCATGGCGAGCCGGACCAGCAAAGAGCTCGAGGAAGCGAGCTCCTCGGCGTCCATGGAAGAGCTCGCGCGCCAAGACTGCGGACTGCGCGGAGAAATCTCGATCGCCAGAAATAGAGGCGTAGAGGCCACCATGGCGGCCGTATAGTTCGGAGATACTCCCCAGAAGGCGCATGTGTCAGGGGCCGCCGTTGGGCGCAAGCGCGCCATCGAGGTCCGGGATCTGAGCAAGCCAGTATTCGTCCTCCTCCAACAGTGCCACGTCGGCGGCGTAATTTAGCGCACTGGCATGAGAGGCGAACGTCGCCGGCGCACGCAGATGGGCCGGCAGACCAGCGTAATAAGACTCGATTCGCGCGAAGAGCTTGTCACGTGCGGTCGCGATGCTGCCGACACCCATGCGACCGCATTCGAAATCGTCGAGGAGTTCGAGCATGCGGCGTGCGCAGAAGAGGCCGAGGCCCTCGAACCAACGTTCCACGGATGCGAGCTCGGAAGGATCACAGGTGTCGCGCGCCAGATTGAGGGCTACGACCTTCTTCGACCACTCGTAGGCAAGCAAACGGTAAAGCTCCATCAGCGGCTCGAGATGGGTAGCGAAGACGGCGCCGGGGGCGGCGGGAGCCTTCATACGCACGTCCCAATCGACATAGGTCTGGCGGCTCAGAGGTCGTGTCTCGGCTCCCCGCCAGGTACTCTCGAAGCTGAAAGTGAAGTGCGGCATCCCGAGGAAACGGGCATTGGGCGAGTCATAGAGGCGAAGGATGCCCTCGAGGTTCTGGCGGAGAGTGGCGACGCTGGTGCTGCGGTTGAAGAGGATGAAGCTGAGATCCATGTAGATCTCGTGCTCAGCCAGCGTCTGGATCGCCCGGTGCGTGGTCTCGACTGATAGCCGCTTGTCGAGGCGATCGAGATCGGTTTGGACGAGCGATTCGACGCCGATGAACACCGATACCAGACCCGCCTCCCGCAATTTGTCGAGGTGGGGGTAACGCAGTATCGTGTCGGCGCGCGCGTAGATCTTGAAGTAGACGCCGCGAGCTTCGGAGATCAAAGCATCGACCAACGCGTCACGGGCGACGATGTCGGCGCGCGAGCCGCCGATGAACTCGGAATCGTGGAAGACGAAGGCCTTGATGCCGGATTGCTCATAGGCGGTCAGCGATCGAAGCGTATCCTCGACCCGTTGGCGCATCCAACGGCGCTCGTGGTTCTTGCCGGCATTGATGAAGCAGAAGTCGCACGGGAACGGGCAGCCGCGCGAGGTTTCCAATGTGCCTCGGCGACGCGACACCTGCCAGGGCTCCAGAGGCAGACGATCGATATAGGGAGCGATGCGCAACCCGCGCTCGAAGTGAGGGCCGCCATCCGAAAGACCGAGCGTACGTGCGAGCTCAGCCTCCGAGTGTCCGACGACCCGAACGCCCGGTGGGATCTGGCCGTGACCGACGAGGCGCGCTGTCTGCCCGTAGAGCACGATCGGCACTGGCAGCCGTCGTGCTAGCGCCCCGGCGAGCCGCAGGGCGTAATGGACGTTGTCCCCGGTCTCGCGAACCGCGATCACGACCGAGCAGGGCGCACTGTCCACGATGGCATCGACGGACAGTTGGCGCGTGAGATGAAAATCGAAGATATCGTAGCTCTTGCCGATAGCTTCGAGATAGTGCGCGAGTTGCGAGAGGATTGCCTCCTCCCGGACATCGATCCCGTTGTAGCGATATGTGAAAGGCGCACGAACCAGGGCGAGCTTACTCATTTGGCCGCGCCTCGGATCTTTATCCTTTGGCTTCTGAATACATCGCCGAAAGCCCTTTACACATCATCAGGGGCCGACCACCAGATCAACGAAGAGCTTGCGAACATCGACCGAAATTGGCGGCGCGGGGCGCTGAGAGCCATTTTGCTTTTGAGTCGTGCCCACGAGAAATCTCCAGTGAATCACTGCTTCTAAGCTTGTTCTCGTCAAGATTCTTTGATCGATGTACAGCCTACTCGACACACTAAACAACAGCGATAAACTCGCAAGCGGTCATGTGCGAGTCAAGGCTTGACTTGAGCTCGTCGGCTAACGAACGATTGAACTCCTGGCTCGATGGTGTGCCGTCAATGTTGCCGAAACGCGATTATTCGAGCAAAGCCGCGCCGGATCGCGTGCACGTGGTCTGCGTCGAACTCGACACTCCCCGCCAGGGCATCGGCCACAGCCTAGAGGCCCATCTCTCGTCCTGCGGACGAGCGTATGGTTTCCAGACATCGTATCTAAGCCAGCGCGGTAGAACTCGAGTCTGGCCGCCCGTGCCGGCGGGGGCTGAGATGGCGCATTTGATCGTCGTCGCGAACAGGGCTTTCGACGAACAACTCGTCGACGACGTGGCGGAGCGGCTGGCAAGTTGGACATCCGCAAGCATCGCGTTCGCCTACGGTACGCGTGCGGCGATGCTTGCCGCCGAGCCGCGGATCGAGGCCTGGAAGGCGAAAGCCGGTCAGCGACTCAACTTCCTGTTTCCCGATGTCGTCGCCCAAGACGGCCGCTGGACGGTGTCGGCTCAGAAGATCATCGACAATGCGGTCTGCGATACCGTCCGCGTGAAGTATCAGCCGGTTCGCAAGTCGTGCCATATAGTCGTGCCGGTGCCGGTGCTCGCGTATTTTGAGCGCGCAAGCCGGCTTTACGCTGAAGAGAGGCTCTATCTTCGCGCGCCAACCGATGGCTACTTTGCGATGCGCTCGGGCGATGAATTTTACATTACGGCGACTTTCACAAACAAGATCCAGCTCGATCCCGTCCGGATCTCGGTCGTGCACGGCTATGACCGCGTAACGGGAAAGCTGGTCTACAGCGGCCGCTATCTACCGTCGTCGGACGCAGTGGAAGCCGCGATACTGCTGTCACGTCGCACTGACTACGACTACCTGCTGCACACGCACGCCAGCCGGCTCTTCACACGCAATCCGGCCTTTCGATATCGAGCGCTGGTGCCTCCCATGGCGTATGGCGAGCCGGAGCTAGGTGATGCGCTCGTTGCGGCGCTCGCCCGCATACCGGACGGGTTCGTGATCATGGCCGAGCACGGCGATCTATTCGCCGGCTCGGGTGATATGCCGTCCTTTATCGAGTCGGTGCGGCGCCGGTGCCGGGAGGCACGCTGTGCTACGCCCGCCGGATAACCGTCGGCCGTTTCCCCGGTGCTTGATGGTACGCGGCGATCCGGTGAGCCGGGCCTTCTACGGATGGTGCGTGAAAGGTTGGACCGACCGCGAGCGGACGCTCGATGTTGTGCTACCGGCGCCATTGCCCACCGGACCATTGTGGACCGCTCGATCGACGGGGACGGGGTTAGTTTGGCAGGTGCCACGGCAATGGGCCAAAGGTCGGCACTTGCGTATCGCGCTGAAGCAGGGCGCTGTTGCCGTTGCGACCGGTCCGCGGCCGCTCGATGACGATCTGCCGGCTCGCTTTGAGTTCGAGGGCGCGCCGGAGTGCAGGCGGCTCAGCGTCGTCATCGCGGGGCAGCATCCGGGCGAGGGCACTGCGATAGCGCTCGCGCTCGAGGTCGCACGTGTGGCGGGCCATGCGTGGCCGCGCACGGCAGGTCGACTTCTCGTTGTTCCACTCGTAAACCGTAGCGGTTGGGACCGCGGTTTCACTCGGGAGACGCGAGATGGCCGCGACCTCAACCGATGCTGGAACGCTCCGGCAGGATTGCCTGATCTCATGGCACTTCGCGCGACGCTGGCACACGCATCGTTCGTGCTCGACGTGCATGGTGATGAATTCGCGCTGCGGCCCTATATCGTCGGACCGGCACCTGCATCGCGCGGGATAGCGACTGAGGTCTCAGCCTTCACAGATGCTCTGTGTGCAAGGATGCCGACGTTAGGCGCCCGCCCGCGGGCAGCTGGCACAGGCGAGGACGACCCGGGCATCCTAATCAACTGGCTCGCGACACACGGTGTGCCGGGGGCCATGCTCGAGCTGCCCATGCGCTCGCGCTCCGGCGCGAGATCGGAATTGCCACACTTGGATAGACGCCGCAGCACCTTGGATCTTGCGCGTGCGATCGTTCGGACCTTCGCCGCGCGGGAAGGCTACGTGGTCCACGAGGCCCCGTTTACTGCCCCTAACCCTTTGTGACACCTGACGCCGTCCTCTCGACAATGTGCGGTGGCGAGCCTTGCTAGCGGGGGCAGGATAGCTTAGCCTTTTCAGGTAAACTGAGTTCCTACTCGTCGCGTATGTATTGCCGGGCGAGCATTGGGATGTTTGAGGCCGATCGGACGGCACAAGCAAGGAGAGTATTCGATGGGCATCTACATTGGCACGGCCGGCAACGATAGCCCCGGCAATTTGAGCTTCTACGAATGGATCTACGGTCTCGACGGCAACGACTATCTGTATTCGAATTATTCTGGCGGCGTCATAACGATTTTCGAGGGGGGACGCGGCGACGATTACCTCGCGCTAATCTGGGCCAATCCTTCGTACGGCGACTTCTACGGGGGCGATGGCAACGATTGGATTCAGAGCGGCTCAAACAGCACGACCGAGTACCTTCATGGCGGAAGCGGGGACGACTTCATCGAGGACGGGGATGGGGCATCGACTGGCGCCGCTGTCATCTACGGCGACAGCGGGCGAGACCGAATAGAGGGCAAGGGCGGCAACGATACCATTTACGGTGGTGAAGGCGACGACGGCTTCGGAAATATCTCCGGAACGTGGTACGGCACCATCGGTTCAGGCCTGTTCGGTGGCGACGGCAACGATTTCATCGACGGTGGAAGCGGTCGTGATCTCGTCAGCGGAGATGCCGGCGACGACCTTCTGTTTGGCGGCCTCGGCAACGATACGATCAACGGCGGCAGCGGCAGTGATACCATCGACGGTGGCGCGGGGAACGACATCATCGATGGCGGCGCCAACACCGACTACATCTTCGGGCGCGACGGCAACGATGCCATTTATGCGTCGAGCGGGAACGACTTCGCCTATGGCGACGGCGGCAGCGATTTCGTGTTCGGCGACACGGGTGATGACGTGGTCGGTGGCGGTGACAGCAACGACGACGTGCGTGGCGGCAACGGCGTCGACGCGGTGTTCGGCGGACAGGGCAACGACTACATGATTGGTGGCACCAATATCGGTGCCGGCGACGGATTCACCGACTATTTCTATGCCTTCTCCGACGGTGTGATCACCAACGAGACGGATTTCATCCTCGATTTCGAGGACACGCAATTCGGAGCGTCCACGAACGACTTCATCGCACTCAATCAGACAATGGCCAACGATGCGCTGATCTTCGATGCGTCGGGCTATACGTGGATCGCCATTCCGACGGCAACAGGCTTTCATTATCTGGGAGCCACCGGAACGAGCGCTAGCGCGATCCAGAACAATATCATCTACGTTTGATCGCGAGTGGGGCCCAGAGAGAGCGGTGCATGTCTGCCGCTCTTTTTTGCGTCGAGAACGTCGGAAGCGTGCGTCACGGACGTATGAGGCGAGAAGTCTCGGCGACCTCGTCATCGACAAGCTGAGCGAGACGAGCCCGCGTCTTGCGAACGGCCCGCAGGGCGTGGGCCGTCTCAGCCAAGTGGGCAATAGCCCCAAGACACTGCTCGAGCCGCGCGACGTCCTCAAGCCAAGATTGGAACACACTGGAGCCGGTCGAAGAGTTGGTCGCGTCCATCGTCCTGGGCCTCTCTTGTAAACGCAGAGACGCTAGTGTCCGAGGCGAGTTCCGGTCAAGAGGACGCTGGATCTTTCAAGTGTCAAAGAACCGCGTAACATTGCGAACGTCTCGCCGCACACATTGCCTTTTGAAAGGCTCGGAGCCTTGCCCTTCCCGCCCCTCGACTTTGCGTTTCCCAGCTCCCTGATCGGCCGGTCCAGCAGTTGGTCGGATGGGCGTCCGCCCGAAGCGACGATGCAGCACCCGCCGATCGCGGCGCGGCGCCCCGTTTCGCTGGCGCCGCGCTTAAAAGGGGTGCGGCTGCTGGTCGACAATGCGGGCGCGCCACAGGTGGATGGCGCAATGCCGGTAATGATGGCGGTCAAGGTGTCGCCGCAGGCCAGCCTCCCGGGGGGCCTCAGCTCGGGTGCTTCGAGCGCGCTGGTGCGCGAGGCGAACGGACGCACGGTACGGATCAAGCGATGCGGGTTCGCGACGCGCGGCATCGGCGGTCCCGTGGGACATGTCGGACGGATCGGGTTGATGGGTATCGCGGAGGCGCTGCAAGAATCTCGGATGCTGGCCCTGTTCCGCGCGCAAGGCTTAGCGACCGCCTGTAAGCCGGAGGCCCTCGATATCCTCGCCGATCCATCCGCGCCCTTGTTCGAGGAGAACGCTTACGCGATGGTCCGCATCGCCGTGACGAGCGACGTCAGGGCGGACGAATGGCTGCTACGGCTCGTGACGGAGGAACTTGCGGCGATAGGCCGTGGCGATGTGCGCATGTCGGTCGCCGGCGGTGAACGGGTCGGGCTCGAAGCCAGCGGCAAACCTGTCGGCCTCGAGATCAAGGGCCGACTGCTGGAGCGGACAGAGTCGCTGGGACGAGGCCTTGGCGGGCTCATGCGGGCGACCCACGACGCAGGCCTGCTCAGGGGACGCGGCAGCGTCTGGATGGGGAACGACGTGGTCGGTCCGGACCTCCGACTGTCGGCGATAGATGCGGATGGCGGGGCGCGATCGATCGGGGAAGGCTCGCTGGCGAACCTGCGCCGGATCGAGGTGGCGGAATATGCGGCGGGGTTCGCTGACTGCTATTCTTGGGGGCAGCCCGATTGGCTCGCAGAACTCGCAACTGTGTTGTTTGAAACATTTCTCGATGGCTATCGCGCGGCGGCAGATTTCAAGGTGGGCTGAGACTGGAGCCTAGACCGCGTCGGCATTACACGGCTTACGCACCGCGGCATCCATGGCCTCAAACAATGCTGGCCAGATTGCCTGGTTTCGCTGACCATGCGCTATCCACGATGTGTCTCACTACTGCCCTAGTGAGAGGGCTCAAACGTAGCCGAGAACGCTGCAATAGCTCGGCATCCGCTTCCTGCCGAAACAGACCGACATCGCAAAGGCGTAAGTGGCGGAGCGGGGGTTGCCGGTTTCAGCTTATCGCCGGTTTCAGCTTATCGCCGGTTGAGGAACGCAGCGCTCGTTCACCAGTTATCGGAGATGAGCAGCATTCGTGGCAAGGTCACGCCCATGTCCAGGACTCATCCTACACCGCCCTTCCCCAAGCAGACGCAGCCGATGCCGGGTCTGACGTCCGAAATGGATCCGGTGCCCGATCATGGCGAAACGTCCTATCGGGGCTCAGGCCGCCTCAAAGGCCAGCGTGCTGTCATCACAGGCGGCGACAGTGGCATTGGTCGCGCCGTCGCCATCGCCTACGCGCGCGAAGGCGCCGACATTCTCATCGCCTACCTTGAAGAGAATGAGGACGCAGAGGCGACCAAGAAGTTGATCGAAGCAGAGGGTCGCAAGGCAGTGCTTCTGTCTGGCGATATCCAGAACGCGAAACACTGTGAAGCTATCATCGCGAGGGCAGCGAGAGACCTCGGCGGCATCGACATCCTCGTCAACAACGCCGCTCACCAAGCCAGTTTCGCATCCATCGAGGAAATCCCGAACGAGGAGTGGGAGCTGACTTTCCGCGTCAACATTCACGCCATGTTTTATCTTACAAAAGCAGCGGTGCCACACATGAAGCCCGGCAGCGCAATCATCAACACGGCTTCAATCAATTCCGATCATCCCAACCCGACTTTGCTGGCATATGCGACGACGAAGGGCGCGATCTATAATTTCACGGCAGGGCTGGCGCAGATGCTGGCAGAACGGGGCATTCGGGTGAACGCCGTGGCACCCGGACCGATCTGGACACCTCTCATTCCGTCGACCATGCCAGAAGATGCAGTGGCCAATTTCGGTCACAACACGCCGATGAAACGGCCGGGACAGCCCGCCGAACTCGCGACCGCATTCGTCATGCTCGCCGATCCTCTCTCCAGTTACGTATCGGGCGCTACCATCGCCGTCACCGGCGGGCGTCCGATGCTTTGACCGCGTCCACAGCGTCAGGTTCGTCGAATCGACCGAACGGACGCTACCACTGTCAGATGTGATGGAAAGTCGTGGTCGTGGCGGCGATCGAGCACGATAGGAGGCGCCACAGCGGGTCTACGCCACGCATCGGGATAAGTCGCCAAGGTGCCATGCAGCACAGCGCGCCGTAGGTGCGATCGCTGCCGAAAGCTGTCGCGGTCGCGTATCCGCGGTCCATCGCAACGGGCGAAAGAACCACGTCTGATCCTTGGCGAAGTATCGCGACGCGGGGCGACTTTTCCTTGCAAGCAGCTAACGAATTGTCCGGAACTTCCGAACGGGCGTGGCGTTCGTACGCAGTCGGGAAGAAATCAATCTCTGCGAATGGAGAATGCCTTGCCGCGAATGCACCTGCTCTTCGGTCTCCGCAGAACCGCCGGTGTGTGGAACGTAGGTTGTCGCACCGCTCTCATCCTATACGCGGGACTGGCAGGCGCTGCGCAGGCTCAGGGCGCGCCGGAGCCGAAAGCCGAACCGACTCTCCAGAAAGCGGTCCAGTTAAACGGGACGTTCGGTCAAGAAGCCGTCGTCGATATGGCACGAAGCCTTGCAAAACAGGCGTACCGTGCACCGGCATCGGTCGATGTTCCGTGGCTACCGAAGAGTTACGACGATTACAAGCGGCTAGAATTGCGAAGGCCGAGCGCTCTATGGACGAAAGATCCGCCCCACTTCGAGATCCATCCGATGTTGGCAGGATGGCTCTTCAAGCACCCTGTCGAAATTTCCGTCGTCGAGAACGGCATCGCAAGGCCCATAACGCTCCAAGCGTCTGATTTCCTGGACCACCGCAACCCCAAGCCCGAGGCGGCCGAACCCCAGGAGGTGCCACTTTCTGGATTTCGGATTAATGGGCCGCTCAATGCGCCGGGCATTGCGGACGAGATCATAGCCATGCAGGGCGCCACCTATTTTCGGGCGCTTGGTGAGGGGCAGGTTTATGGCCTCTCAGCCCGGGGAATTGCGATCGGCACCGCATCCCCCGCCGGCGAGGAGTTTCCTGCATTTCGTCGGTTCTGGATCGAGAAGCCTGAGCCAACGGCCAGGTCGATCAAGTTACACGCCCTTCTCGATAGCCCATCGACGACCGGTGCCTACACGTTGTTTCTGTCGCCCGGTACAGAGACGAAAGTTGACGTTTCCGCGACGCTCTTTCCACGCGGTGTGATCGAAACTCTAGGCTTGGCTCCGCTCACCAGCATGTTTCTAGTTGGTCCCAGTAATGCGACGCGCGTTGAAGATTTCCGACCTCGCGTGCACGACTCGGACGGCCTCGCCATATTGAGCGAAACAGGAGAGAGAATTTGGCGGCCCCTCGATAATCCTCGATCACTTCAGGTCAGCACATTTGCAGGCAAGGCTCCTCGCGGCTTCGGGCTGATCCAGCGCCATCGTCAGTTCGACGGGTACCAGGATCTCGAGGCACGATACGAGCGCCGGCCGAGCGTCTGGGTTGAGCCGATATCGGGCTTCGACAACGGCAATGTCGTGCTGGTCGAGATCCCGACCGACGAGGAGATTCACGACAATATCGTCGCCTTCTTTCGTCCCCAATCGGTAACGAAGGCCCAGGAGTCGACGTCCTTTTCCTATCGTCTGCGTTGGCGCGACGATGCTCCCACCCGCTCGGCCGGCCCTTGGGTGGCGAGCACACGCGTCGGCCGTGTTGGCGGCGGGCGGCGCGTGAACGCCTATCGCTTTGTCGTCGACTATCGCGACGAGCCCAGCGCGGCAAACAAGCTGCCGGTCGGCGAGGTTCGAGCCTCAGCCGGGAAGATCGAGGGCCTCACGATTCAAGCTAATCCCGAAACGAGGGGCTTCAGGGTGACGTTCCTCCTCGATCCCGAAGCGGCAGACCTATCCGAGTTGCGGTTGACGGTCAGTCCTTGGGAAGGGCGGATCCCCGAAACCTGGCTCTACCGATGGACGAAGCGAAAATGACTGCATCCTCCCGATCCGAGGCGGGCGCGAGCAAGCCAAGAAAGCAGCTCGCTATGCCGCCCCAGCCACTCTATGGCCCAGGCGCCGAGCGTCTCCCGTTGCGCGATGCCGATTGCGCGTCGCCTGGCGTAATGATTGCTGCCCGGACCTTCATAATCGGCATGACCCTGGCTCTCACGGTCGCGTTTGCATGGGCCCTTTCGCAAGCCCTCGCGTTGCGCGTCGATAACGGCACAACGGTTCACTACGCATTTCTCGTAGTCTCCACGATTGGATTCTGTTGGATGGCGTTCGGAGCCGCGAATGCAATGGTTGGCGCCTACGTCGTCATGTCGGGTCGACGCGGCGATACCGTGGAGCTGGCGCCTCCGTCCACGACGCTGTGCGAGCGCACCGCGCTGCTTTTCCCGATCTATCATGAGGATTCAAACGCCGTCGCAGCGACGATACGCGAACTAGTCGACGATCTCGAACGGCACGGCATTCTGGCCAATTTCTCTGTTTTTGTGCTGAGCGATAGTCAAGATAACGGGTATCGCGACAGCGAAGTCAGGAAGTTCGGCGACCTCAGCGAAGCTTTGAAGCACCGTGTGACACTCATCTATCGAAATCGCGAGCGCAATATTGCAAAGAAGGCGGGTAATATTGCCGAGTGGGTGACACGTTGGGGTCACGATTTCGCGCATTTCGTCGTGTTCGACGCCGACAGCCGCATGTCGGCGGTGACGTTGTCCCGCCTCGTCTCTACCATGCAGTTGTGCTCCGATACCGCGCTCATCCAGACCGTGCCCGCGCTGCAAGGCTCACAAACGATTTTTGGACGGTTGCAGGAGTTCGCGAGCAGCCTTTCCGGACGGTTGGCCGCCTCGGGCTTTGCAGCTTGGCAAGGCGCCAGCGGGAACTACTGGGGGCACAATGCGATCATTCGCACCCGCGCATTCGCGGCGTGCGCCGGCCTTCCGATCTTGCCTGGTAACGCTCCGTTCGGGGGACACATCCAGAGCCACGACTTCGTGGAAGCCGCTCTACTTCGCCGGGCTGGATGGCGTGTTGCTCTCGTTACCAGCCTCGACGGCAGCTACGAAGGCGCGCCACAGTCGTTGGTCGATCTGGCAGTGCGTGATCGACGTTGGATGCAGGGTAATCTGCAACATGGCGCCGTGCTGCCGGCGGACGGCCTTCACCCAGTCAGTCGACTGCACTTGGCGATGGGAATTGCCTCGTATCTCTCATCGGTGCTTTGGGCGACCATGATCACGCTTGGCTTGCTGCTCATTTGGCAGGAGCAGGAGCGAACGCTCACGTATTTTGCAAATCAGAAGACATTGTTTCCCGTCTGGCCAACATTCGACCCGCAGGTCGGCCTGCGGCTGCTCGCCGCCACGCTGCTCATCGTGTTCATGCCGAAGCTGATAGGCCTGGGTGTCGCCGCCGCGACTATGCTGCGACGGGGCCTCGGATTTCGGGATTTCCGCAATCTGCTCGCGATCTGGTGCATCGAATTGATCTTCAGCGCTCTTCTGGCGCCGGTGTTCATGGTGCTGCACATGAAGAGCCTCGTCGAGATCATGATCGGTCGCGATTCGGGATGGAGATCGCAGAACCGCGAGACGTCGCAGCTCGACTGGAGAACGGCACTGCGCTTTCATCGCCTGCATGTCGCTGTCGGTCTGATCTTGACAGCCTGCGCGGCGGCGTTGTCGTGGCATGCGCTTCTTTGGTTGAGCCCCGTGGCCGTCGGTCTCGTGGTCTCGCCAATAGTCAGCGTGGTGACCTCGATGCCTGCTTGCCCGGACTCTCCATTGATGCTTGCTACGAATCGGATGATGCCATCGCGCGGTTGATAAAGACGTGGCTCATACGACATTCAATTGCTTGGCGCATGGCTAAGATCGAGGGTCGTTTCCAGAGAAATCCAATTTGACCGCCTCAGAAGAACGAATCGCGTGTCGTTTCTCCGGAAACCGGTTCCCGTGACACGCTTCATGATTGCGGCACTTCGGCGCTTGAAACCCAACTCGCTGGGTCCAGGAACAGGCGAGAGCCGCGAGCGTTTCCGGACGCAGTAGAAGCAGTCGAGGTAATGTCATGTTGAAGATCTTTACAGTGGGCGCGGCATTCGCGCTCTGCATCGTCTCTGCGCAGGCGCAGGCGCCCGATCCTCAACTCAGTGCCGCTGAATGCGCGGTGTTGTGGCAGGAGGTCAGCGTCGATGGTTCCCTTGCCGAGAATGACGCCGACGACATCGTGGTCGACTTCGAGGACGCCGACGAAGACGGTGACGGGGAGTTGACGCAAAGTGAGTTCGTAGCCGCGTGCGCCGATGGCAATGTTCGCGGGACATCAACCACCGGGCCGGGCGCAGGCACGCGTTAAACGCGCGGCAAGCTCAAACCGAGGCTACCGCTGCGGATGCCCGCGGCGGCGTGCAAAGGAAGATCAGTCGTCCTCCGCCGGACGTTGCTCTAACTTGCAGTGCAAGCGGGCGTGCCGAAGCTTGTCCCTCAGTATCCCAACGACGCCAACGCAGGGTCGCTTTCGCTGCACCTCGTCGCTATATCTTGGCAACATTTTCCACGTTCGCATGATTGATGGCCCGCCATAGGCGGTGCGGCGTGAACGGGGTGGGCAAGCCTGTGATGCCAAGCGGCGCCAAGGCATCAAGGATTGCGCTTGTCAGGCACGCAACGGCGCCGACTGTTCCCGCTTCACCGGCGCCCTTGACCCCCATAGGATTGCGGGTTGTCGGCACGCCGTTGATCGCGATCTCGAAAACCGGCAGATCGTCTGCCCTAGGCATGACGTAGTCCATGAAAGATCCCGTCAGAGGCTGCCCGCTCTCGTCCCAAATGAACTCTTCGCCGAACACATGGCCCACACCTTGGGCGATGCCGCCGTGGATCTGCCCGCCCAAGAGGAGAGGATTGAGCACCGTACCGACATCCTCAACGGCGATATAGCGGCGGATGCGGGCAACGCCTGTCTCGGGATCGATCTCGACCTCGGCAACATGGCACGCGTTCGGAAACGTCGGTGCCTTCGGCCGAAATGTCGAGAACCCGGAAAGTCCGCTGTCCGTGCCGGGGGGAAGCAGAGCAGGTTGAAATGCGAGAGCCGCAATCTCCCGGATGTCGAGCGAGCGGTTTGTCCCCTTCGCACGGAATCTTCCCTCGGAGAATTCAATGCCTTGAGCGTCCGTTTCAAGCGCATGCGCCGCGATAAGACGTCCCTTGGCCACGATTTTCTCGACTGCGCCCAGCAGCGCCGCCGTCCCCAGGCCCGACACGCGGGAGCCTCCGGTGCCATGGCCATAGGCGACGACATCCGTATCGCCCTGCACGAAGCGGATCTCGTCGAAGTCCAACCCGAACTGCTCTGAAACGAGCTGCTTGAAGACCGTCTCGTGCCCTTGGCCGTGCGAATGAGTGCCCATCAGGATGGTTGCATGACCCTGCCGGTCGAAGCGGATCTCGCCGCCTTCGTCGTTGCCACCGGCCGATTGCTCGATCGTATTGGCAATCCCGAGGCCCAGAAGGCGCCCTGCGGCGTTTGCCTCCGCACGCCGCGCCTCGAAGCCTGCGGTGTCGATCATGGCCAGGGCCTGGTCCATGTTCCGTTCGAACTCTCCGCAGTCGTAATTGTAGGTGAGCGGCGTCTGGAACGGCATGGCGGAGGACGGGATGATATTGAGGCGGCGCAAGGCAACCCGGTCGATGCCCATCTCACGGGCAGCCTTATCGATGATCTGCTCGATCAATGACGTCGCCTCGGGGCGTCCGGCGCCGCGTACCGGGCCCGTTGGCCCGGTGTTCGTGAACACGCTGGTGACGCGCGCATGCATGGCGGGCGTTGCATAAACGCCTGCCACGCCACCGATGTTGCCGAACGGCGGATGCGGACCGAAGTTGGAGAGATAGGCTCCCATATTGCCGATGACGTCGACGCGCAGCCCAAGAAAACGCCCGCTGCGATCGAGGGCAAGCTCGCCACGAATGACGAAATCTCGGCCCTGCTCTTCGAGCATGCCGTCGGACCGTTCGTTGACCCATTTGACGGGACGCCCCAGCTGCCGCGACGCCCAAAGAACCAGCGGAATTTCGGGGAAGATCGTCGCTCTGAGGCCGAAGGACCCACCCATGTCGGGGCTGACAATCCTGATCTGCGACTCCGGCACCTTGAGCACCGCGACCGACAACCAATGCCGCATATCGTGCGGCATTTGATTGCCGGCATAGAGGGTGTAACGGCCATCAGAGGCGCTGTAGTCGCCGAGTGCACCCCGAGGCTCCATAGCGTTGACGGCAACACGCGGCATCTCCAACTCGATGCGCGTCACATGATGAGCGCCAGCAAGAGCGAGCTCAACCGCTGCCCGATCACCGATCTCCGCAAGGTAGCAAACATTGTCGGCACAAGCCTCCCAGATTGGCGGCGCCTGCCCGGAAGATGCGGCCCGCGCGTCCGTGTTCGCGGCCAGCGGCTCATAGTCGACGACGATCAGTTCGGCCGCGTTCCGTGCCTGCTCCCGGGTCTCTGCCACCACGAAAGCAACGCAGTCGCCGACGAAAACAACCTTGTCGATCGCCAGAGCGGGGTGCGGCGGAACGAAGATGGGCTGACCATCAGGCCGCTTATGGATCACAGCCTTGGCAACGAAGCAGGGGAGATCACCCAGCCCGGATTGCGCGATGTCCTTGCCACAATAGACGGCGAGCACGCCCGGCGAGGCACGCGCCGCGCCTACATCGATCGCGCGGATGAGCGCATGAGCATAGGGAGATCTCAGGATGTAGGAGTGGGCTTGGTTCGGGAGATTGATGTCATCGGTATAGCGTCCTTGCCCGCGCAAGAAGCGCTTGTCCTCTTCGCGAAGCACCGATTGTCCGAGACCAAATTTCATCCTGCGGCTCCCTGGGGACCTGTCATTCATAGCTCGAGCGATCTTACGCGTCTGATCGACGTGCGCCATCCGCTTGCAGCGACACGACCGATCACACCTCACGATAGGTTGGCACAACCCCGCCTGAGTGCGCTTCGGCTGCCCCTAGGCAAGCGCCCTAGTCGAATGAGACGAAGACACCCTTGCCGGTCTTGGCCTGATCGAACAGCGTGTAGGCTTCGGCTGCCTGGGCAATGTCCCATTGGTGGGTGAATATCTTGTCCAGGGCGATATTTCGATCCGCGATGAAGCGCGCACAGTCCGCCTGCACAGTCTTCGAGAAGGTCCAGTGCCCGACAATGTTCAATTGGCGGAAGATCAGGTCCGGCATGACTTCGATGTGCAGATCTCCTCCAACGCCGACCATACAGGCCGTCCCCCAGACCCGGGTCGAGCGCACCGCCGCCCGTCGCGCGTCAACCGAGGATGTGCAGTCCATCGTCTTGTCAGCGCCTTCCCCGTGGGTGAGTTCCTTGATCGCCGCAACGGGATCGACGTCGCTCGGATCGATCGCGACGTCGGCGCCCCAGTCGAGCGCAAGCTGGCGTCGCTCAGGCGACGTTTCCACGGCGATGACCCGTGCCCCCATCTCGACCGCAAGAAGCGTTGCCGAAAGCCCCACAGGTCCCTGGCCGAACACGGCGATCGTTTGGTCACCCTCTAGGCCGATGCGCTTCAGCGCGCCGTAGGCGGTCCCGGTGCCGCAGGCTATGGCCGCACCGGCCGGGAACGAGACCGCCTCCGGAAGCAACACCAGCGAGTGCGCCGCGACCCGCATATACTTCGCATGAGCGCCATGCCCCCCATAACCGTAGGCGACCGCGCCTTCGAGACACATCTGGGTCCACCCAGTCTGGCAGTGCCGGCAGGTGCCGCAGCCGTCGTAATGGTGGTCCATGACGCGGTCACCAATCTTGGCCTCTCGCTCGCCGACGGCGGATCCGACAGCCACCACGACACCACACGGCTCATGACCGGCGATAACCGGTCCCTCGACCCGTTGCGCCCCAACGGCCACGCGTCCGGTCGGGCTGCGGTAGGCACCGAGATCGGTGCCGCACATGCCAGAGGCCTTGATCTCCAGGATCACATCGCGCGGACCCGGCGTCGGGTCTGGGAACCTCATCACGTCCAGCGTGCGGTTACCCGTGAATGTTATGCCCTTCATCTCAGACCTCCAATCTGCCCATCATCGTCCACTTCTGCTGACTAGTAGCTCCCCCTCGCTACCCGCAGCGTACGGTACGCACGCGCGGCAGCGGCAAGTTGATGGTTCACATGCTCCCCCGTGCGTTGAATGACGTCTCCGATTGACTCGTCTGGGGCCGCCGACTTCGGCGATTGCGTCGTATCGGCGATTGCGTTGCGCTTTACTGGGTCAGGCGGTCGCGCCACAGTGCACACTGGAGCAGGGCGACGGCTTCGCGGCAATCGCGAAATGCGCCGGCCACACTTGCGCGTGCCACCCCCGCTGTGCGGGCAGATCAGGTCGATCGTCTGGAGTGTTCGAAATGCAGCTCGGCGTTTTCATTCCGATCGGGAACAATGGCTGGATCATCTCGACCACGTCACCCCAATTCATGCCGAGCTACGATCTCAATCTCACCGTCGTGCAGAAGGCCGAGGCGTTCGGCTTCGAGTTCGCGATGTCAATGATCAAGCTGCACGGCTTCGGCGGCCCCTCAGAGCATTGGGACCACAACCTCGACTCCTTCACCCTGATGGCCGGACTTGCCGCCCAGACACGACGCATCCAGCTCTTTGCGACCTGCGCCGTGCTGACGATGCCCCCGCCGATCACGGCGCGCATGGCGGTGACGATCGACAACATCTCGCACGGCCGGTTCGGCGTGAACATCGTCTCCGGTTGGCAGCGACGCGAGTACTCGCAGATGGGGCTCTGGCCCGGGCCCGAGCACTACAAGCGCCGGTACGAGTATTGCGCCGAGTACGTCACGGTCATGCAGGAACTCTGGGCGACCGGCCGTTCGAACCTCAAGGGGGAGTTCTTTCAGATGGACGACTGCCGTTGCAGCCCGCGGCCAACGGCAAAGATCCCCATCATTTGCGCGGCGCAGAGCGATGCTGGGACCAAGTTCGCCGCCCAGTACGCAGACTACAACTTCTGCGCCAGTTTCGGCGAAAACACGCCCCTGGCCGTGGCTCCAAGCGTCGGCCGCCTCGTGAGAGCGACGGCCGAGACCGGCCGCTCCTGCGGTGCACTGCTCATGACGATCGTCATCGCCGAGGAGACAGATGAATTGGCCCAGGCCAAATGGGCGCACTACAAGGCCGGCGCCGACATCGAGGCGCTCGACTATCGCGACGCCCAGGCGGCAGACGACCCCAATAAAGACCCGCTGAGCCTGCCGGCCCGACGGCATAAGAGCGCGGATGGGCGGGTGCCTGCTATCTCCGGAATTCTCGTCGGCTCCTATGCCACGATCGCGCGAATGCTCGACCAGATGTCCGAGATTCCGGGCGTCGAGGGGGTGATGCTGATTTTTGACGAGTTCGTGCAGGGGATGGAGAAGTTCGGGACGCGCGTCATGCCCCTGATGCGCTGCCGCGACAAGGTAAGCCCGGCGATGTGAGATGAATTCGATTCTAACGGTCGCCGTGCCTCGCGCCGCAGTTGAGCCAAGAGTCCCTGCGCCTGCAGCCAACCACCGCTCTCTTGTCCACCCACTAACAGCAGTGGCAGGACGCGTCGCCGAGGCCTACAGCGAGGCGAAAAAGGCTCTCAAGGCGCTGAAAATCATAAGGTTGGAAGATTCGTTAAAGATACAAAATGAAACATCTATCTGGCGGTGGAGGCAGTCGCGAGCGAGGCGGTCTCTGCCCTTCAGAAGCCCCAAAATCCGGAAAAACAGGGAATTTTCGCGCTTTCTGGGCTTGAAATTGCCGCTCGGATGCGGAAATTGCACGCAATTCCAGTAGCTTACATCAGATTTGGGCCCAAAAATAACAGGGAATTTTAAGCGCGGATCAGGGAAGCCTTATCGCGGAACAGGGACCACTCATCGTCAAAACAGGGATCGCTAAGCTGGTCACCCGTCATGCACGGCCTACATTGAAAGCCAGGCGGCGGCACGTTCGGGGCTGACGAAGCCGGCGCCTGGATGAAGGGGTTGTCATGTCGTCTGGTTCGACAGTCTCAAGCTCAGGCGAAGGCGCGTTACCGCGGACCTACGATGAGGCCGTCCGTCAGGTTTGGCGGCCTCTCGCGGCCAATGGCGGGCTTCAGGAGCTGGTGCGCGCTGGCACTCTTGCCGCCAATAGCCACAACACCCAGCCCTGGCGGTTCTGGCTTGCTGACCATGAGGTCACGATCCATCCAGATTTCACCCGGCGCTGCCCGGCCGTCGATCCTGACGACCATCATCTCTTTGTTTCGCTCGGGTGCGCGGTCGAGAACATGGTCCAGGCTGCGCCGGTGCTCGGCTTCGACACGACGCCCGCGCTCAATTCTTCGAACGACGGTGCCATAACGCTGGCGCTAGAGCGCCGGTAGCCGGCGGCCAATCCGCTTGCCGATGCCATCGTCAGGCGCCAGTGCACGCGCGCCGACTATGATGGCCGGACCATTGCCCCGGATGACTTGGCAAGCCTGGAGGCAGCGGGCACCCATGAGGGCGTCACTTGCCTGCTGATCACTGACCGCAGCCGTAAGGACGCAATTGCCGGGCATGTGGTCGAGGGCAACACGGCGCAGATGCGTGATCTGGCCTTCATGGCGGAGCTCAAGGCCTGGATCCGTTTCAATGACCGGATGGCGCTCGACCATCGCGATGGCCTGACAAGCCGGGCAAGCGGCAACCCGTCTCTGCCGGCGTGGCCTCGCCCGCCTGTTGTTGCCGCTGGTGATGACGGAGAAGGGCGAGGTCGCCAAAATCGCTCGTCAGATCCGCTCCTCCGCCGGCATCGCCGTGTTCGCTGCTGTTTCCGACGACAGGGCGGGATGGATCGCGGCCGGCCGTGCCTATCAGCGCTTCGCGCTCGAGGCGACGGCCCGTGACATCCGTAATGCCTTCATCAATCAGCCGGTCGAGTTCCCGACATTGAGACCGCACTTCGCCGCAGAGCTGGGCCTCCGCGACCAACGCCCGGACCTCATTGTCCGGTTCGGACGCGGCCCGGCCATGCCGCGCTCCCTCGGACGGCCGCTCTCAGCCGTGATTACGCCGCCATGACCAGGCTCCAGACCGCACTGGTCATGCTGCTGCTCCTCGTGGCCGTTGCCAGCGGCTTCGTCCTTTACCGCTATGCCCAAGATATCGCGCGTGCAGCCGTCTCGGTAGGTGATCGGACCGCTGGAACACGGTGAGATGGGTTCGGGCACGCCGCTGCTCTCAATCCACGGTGCCGGCGGTTCCGCATCGTCGCGCCGTCCCGGTTCGGATACCTCGGAACTCCGGTTCCAGCTGATGCGACCCCTGACACCCAGGCGGATGCGCACGCGGCCTTGCTTGATGCACTCCAAGTCGACAAGGCGCGTCGTCGGGATCTCGGCCGGGGCGCGGTCCGCGATTGCCCTGGCCCGTCGCCATCCGCAACGCGTGGCGGCCCTGATCCTCATCGTGCCGGCCTCGTTCGAGCCGGCAAATCCTGTTGCCATCGAGAAGAGCCACGGCAGCAAGCTCGCCTTCTGGCTCGTCAATGCCGGTGCGGACTTCGCATGGTGGACGCTCGAGGCGATCGCTCCCTCGGTGCTCATCCGCTTCATCGGGGTACGCAGTCGCGCCTCGACTGCGGGAATGGCTGATGTCATAGGAAGCCCGAACTTGTCGGCAAACTCACGCGGCGAAATGAAGGGCCCCGTGTGCCAGCACCGGCGGCAGATCGGCCGAACCCCGAATTAATTGCGCTCGTGATCACGCCAGCGTCGCCGGTCGACCAGCATAACTCAGACGCTGCTTTTGCACCGCCATCTCAGTCGCGCGATCGGGAGCGCGCGAATAGTCGGCCGCGCTCAGCGTTGGCTGCGCGCCAGGCTTGCGTCTTCACTTTCGTCCAGCGCCGCGATGCAGCGCCACGAAATCGAGCCAACCATCTGATCCGCACTGCATTCGCATAGAGTGTGCTGGCCAGCACAGACGCCACAGACACTCCAAACGATAATCGCCTCGTCAAGAGTGATCCAACCATTGGAGTGAAACAATGAACACCGAATCGAAAACAACTGATGTTCGCGCTCTGAGCGTGGAAGAACTCGATCTCGTCCAAGGCGCAGGCCCTAAAGAAGCGGCTGGCTTCTTGGCCGTGATGCTTTCCGCAATGTACGGCGGTCCAGTGGGCCTCGCTGCAGCTTCTACGTACACCTGGGGGCCGAAGTAGGCCCAGGGACGCCCCTCCTATGAAGGGGGCTTTCCGTTCTGCGGGTTCCCTTCGCAAACAAGTCGGTGGTGCGCCGCAATCGCTTCAGCACAAAAGGAAACGGGACTCCCGAACGGAGTGGCTAACCTCCCCCGATGCTCTCACGCCTCGAGAGCTCGGTAGTGGAGTTGCCCCTGTTCGGCCGGACACCCCGGCGTCATGATTGGGCTCTCCTGAACTCGCGAGGCGAGCGCATGTTGAGCCCGGAATGTGGATGGCTCTCGTTGTAGTCCTCGACCCATCCGGCGATCAATGACAGCGCGGGTTTTGCATCGGGCAGCGGGCGCACCTGACGTAGTCGCGTTTGAAGGTTTTCACGAAGGCTTCGGACAGGCCGTTGCTCTCGGGGCTGGCTACGGGCGTGAAGCACGGCGTCAGATTGAGGGCCTGCGCAAAGGCGCGCGTCTGGGTCGCGTGTCGCATGCGAGGCATCGTCCTTGGCAATCTCCTCATTCGAGATTGAAGTTCTACCTAACGGCAGCAAGTCGAGATTGCTTCGCGTGATATGCATCGAGTAGCTTTGCCCCCAATTGGCTCTGAAGGCGAGACGCGCGCCGACCATATGCAAGGTGGGCCGGAATGTCCGGTGGAATTCGCGGCGCCACTGTGGTGCTTGCAGCACTCCTGAGCCTCGGGGGGCTGGTGTTTGCTGCTGTCACGCACCTTAGGGAACGTGCCGCCCACGACCGCGTAAACGAGGTCTCCACTCTTCCGGACGTGGATCAAGCCTCCCCAGGTGGAAGATCCGTTCTTGAGGGCATCATCGCGCATGACGTCGCCGAACTCGGCCATGGGTTCGTGGCCTACGTCGAGCGTCAGCATATGAAGAACTCAACCCGCGTGATCGGAGGTCTGCTGCAGCCCCTTCGCTTGCAGACCCACGACGGTGTCGCTCCACGCGCAGAGCGAATGGCCGTTCGCCCGCATCTGGCTGATGGCCTCGCCTTTTCTGATGGCCTACGCCGTCTGGCAAGGGCGCACAGTGCTGCGCGGCCCGTGACCTGGTCGTTAAGTTGTCCAACTCAGAGCCGACCGAGTCCGTGTGCCCCTCAATGAGAAAGATATCGTTTGGTGCGCGACTTATCACACGTTCGACCGCGATGAACGGCCCCGTCACCCTCGCCGATCTGGACCACGAGGGCCGCAAGATGTGGACCTACTGCTGTGACTGCGGCAGAGAGCGCGACCCGGAGCCGGCCAGCCTGCCGCTTCCGCCGGATACGCCGGTGCCCTGGCTCGGCCGCCGGCTCATGCGATGCTCGGCCTGCGTTCGCGCCAGGTGGACACGCGGCCGGAGGTGTACCGGGAGGTCGTAGTGGTGGCCCTTTTACCATCCTGAGCAGCACGGATTGTGAATGTTCAGTCATCGTGATCCCATCGCTCACTGCACGGCGCTACCCACTCCCCCGCGGGTAGTAACGTGCGGAGACCCGGCGCGGTCTCGTGGGGCTGCCCGGATCGCTAACTCAGCCGGCTCACTTGCGCAGCCGACAGCCGCTCAAGCGACGCAACGAAGCAGTCACGGTCCTCCTTAGGAAGTTCGTCGAGAAGCGCCTTCTCGACAGCGGCGATCACCGGCTCGGCCGATGCCAGTACCTGCTCGCCCTCGGGGGTCAGGGTGACCTCGTAGGCGCGAGCATCTCCCCTCGCGCGGCGGCGCCTTACCAGTCCTCGAGCGAGGAGCCTCTTGATGATTTCCGCAGTGGTGCTGCGATCGATCCCCGTGGCATTCACGAGCGCTGTCTGGCTGGCTCCGGGAGATCCGGCGAGCGCGCGAAGGATCGCTACCTGTCGCGGCGTCACGCCCTTGCCATGACGCTCGCTGAACTGCTCAAGAGCACGCTGATTGACGCGATGGATCAGGTCGATGAGCGTAGACGCTTCCATGTTCGTGAGCCCTGCTGAGCGGGTGGCCGTTACCCGAGTGACCATGCCGCAACGATCTCGTGACGCGTGAGCGAACACGGGCATGTGCTGACGGCTGTCGACGCTACCACGCCGAGTGACTAAAACACTGGAGCGATTTTCGCGGCCACGGCTAACCCCTTTATGGGACGGGAAAGCACACCCAGTCTGATCGTCCGTTTCTTCCGGACGGCAGCTTGTGAGCCCCAACCCGAAATCAGCACAATGACAGCTCGTAGTTGCCCAGCGGTCGTTATCGTGCCGCTACCTTCCGTCGCGCGGCCTGACTATGAGGTTGATGAATTGCAGGCAGCCCTTTCAAGTGCCGCACTGAGTCGGCCGATTGGCTGGCGCAGGTAAGGGCGAAGGAGTTGTAAGAGCTGCACTCTGATCTATCAAGCCAAACGTCTAACTGACTGTCGAGTATTGGATCACACTGAACGAAGCTTCCACCGCTGACAGATCGAATTGCACGCATCATCCCACCGGTTTTCTGCGGCTACGACTCGCCTCTGAAACAACCGGAGCAAGGCCCAGCGGATCGCAAGACGAGGACGGAGAAGCTGGAGCTACTCGATCTTGATGTTGGCTAGCTTGATGAGCTCGCTTGTGGTCTTGATCTCTGTTTCCCAAAAGGTCTGCAACTCTGCCTGAGTCGAGATGACCGGCAGCATGCCGATGAGCAGCAGACGGGCCGCCGTTTCAGGCAGCTTCGCGATCTCGGTCACCTTGGCGTGAAGAGCATCGACGATGGGCTTCGGCACACCCGCCGGAGCCCAGATGGAGAACCATAACGGCACGTCGGATTTGGGATAGCCGGCCTCTGTGAGCGTCGGTACATCCGCGAAATCAGGGCTGCGGGTGCTGTGATTGACGCAGAGCAGTTTGAGCTTACCGGCCTTGATGGTCGCATTGTTGGTCGGATCGTTGGCGATCTGGACGGTTCCGGTGAGGAGGTCGTTCAGAACGTCGGCCCCCCCCCGATAGGGCACGTGCAGGAATTTGATGCCGGCCCGATGCGATAGCATCTCCATGCGCATATGGCCGCTGGTGCCGGGCCCGGGAGTGCCGAAGGGCATCTTGCCGGGATTGGCCCTCACGTAGTCGACCAGCTCCTTGATCGACGTCAGCCCGGTGCTCGGATGCACGCAGAAGCCAGATATGCCATCTCCGACACGCACGATGGGATGCAGCGTCGTTTGATCATAGGGCGTCTTGCGCAGGAGAGGCAGGTTGACGGTCGACGAGTTCGAGGAAAGCAGCAGCGTATGGCCGTCGGGTTCAGCCTTAGCAGCGGCCTCCGTGCCGATCATGCCTGAGGCGCCACCGCGGTTCTCGATCACGAACTGCTGGCCGAAGGCCTTGCCGAGCTTTTCGCCCCAATAGCGGGCGAGGTTGTCAGTGCCCCCGCCGGCACCGAACGGAACAATGATCTTTACCGGCTTGCTCGGCCAGGGGACCTGGGCTCCGACCACGGCCGGAGAGATTGAGAGCCCCGCGCCGGCACCGCCGACGAGCTTCAGAAACGTGCGCCGTCGCATGTTACTTCACCCTCCCTTATTGACTGTTGGTCTGAGCATGGCAGAGGTCGAACAAATCCCGGAACGTTTGGAAGCCACGAACTCCTCGCCGGTGAAAGACCGCATTTCCCGTTATCTCTATAAAGAGCGCAGTTTCGGGCCGAGTATCGCGAACGGCGATGCCCATCAGATTTACGCTGCTTTGGCGGCAGCCCGAATTTCTCTGCGACACGCGTCACTGTGCAGGTTCAATCTAGCTTGATATTTGCAGCTTTAATCACCTCGAGATTGGCTTTGAGGTCGCTGGCGAGATGCTTTGCGAGCTCGTCTGGCGTCTGTATCGGGACTGACACGCCGATGGCGCGCATTTTCGCCTTCAGGTCGTCCGTCCGGGCAATCTCGGTCATCTTGGCGTTGAGCTTGGCGATGATGTCGTCCGGAGTTCCTTTCGGTGCGAATACGGCGAACCAGATCGGGACGTCGGCATCCTTGATACCTGTCTCGGTGAGCGTTGGGACGTCGGGGAAGTCCCAATGACGCTGGTTGTGATTGATCGCGAGCAGAATGAGCTTGCCTGCCTTGACGTGTGGAAAGACGACGATTTCGTTCATCATCTGCACGTTGCCGGGCAGTAGATCGTTCAGCGCATCGGCGCTGCCGCGATAGGGAATGTTCTGAATGTCGATGCCGGCGCGTAGCTTCAGCATCTCGAGCCGCAGATGCACCGACGTGCCGAGACCCGGCGTGCCGAATTGCAGCTTGCCGGGGTTCTTCTTCGCGTAGGCGACCAATTCCTGCATCGTCTTCACGCCGACGGAGGGGTGCACCACAAAGCCACCGACGATGTCACCAACGCGACCGACCGGAACCAGATCCTTGGTGGCATCGTAGTTGACCTTCCGCAGCTGCGGAACGATCGCGATGGCGCTGTTCGGAGTCAGCACAAGCGTGTAGCCGTCCGGCGGCGACTTGACGGCTGCCTCGACACCGATCGCCCCCGAAGCACCTCCGCGATTCTCGATGACGAATTGCTGACCGAAGGCCTGGGTGAGCTTGTCGGCCCATGGCCTGGCTATTGCGTCGGTAGCTCCGCCTGGCCCATACGGTACAATAATCTTAACGGGGCGTTCGGGCCACGATTGAGCCTGGGCTCGCGGCGCCATCTGGCCGACTGACCCAAAACCCATCAAAAAAAGTGCAACGAGCGTCCTAAAAAGCATGTGCTGCTCCCGCTGGACTGACTGTCCTAGACGGCTGCACGTCAGCTATGTTTCTCAAGCAGGATTATAGCCTACAGATACGCGTCAGCTCGACAGAGCTGATCGACGCCATGCAGCCACCAAAGCGCATTTATCGACGCTTGAAAGGGATCTGCGATGTCCCGAGGGACTGCAGGCGCAGGCGTATGTCGCGTTTCACGCTGCAAAACTTGCTGCATTTCTTCCTCCCAGGGATGGACCTTTTGTGGTCCCATTTTGCATAACGGCACCGTGAGGATCCCGCTCCCATGTCACCACACACAAGTCATCTGGGTGGTGCTAGAAGTTCTGGGCCTGACGACGGACAGCGCCGCTACGTGCACGTAGAGTACTTGATCATCAATTGGGAGTCACGCCGCGTCTTTAAGCGGCGTTCCAGAGGATCACCAGCCAGAACTGTCTCGGCGACACTCAGCGCCGCCGTGTTGACCTCCGGTTACGTCGACGCGCATAGGTTGCGCGAGTTCGGCGAAGACGGGTGAGCGATCTGCGTCTCCCCCGGGCAGTCGGGCAGCCCGCTCTGCACCCCGAGCCGCGTTGCTCTCGCGAAGTGCTGGCATCTGTGCATACCGCAACGCCAACGCTTGATATCGGGTCCATGGAGCTGCACCATGTGGCATACTCTGATGAAAGTACGGAGTAGCACCATGTTAACAGACCGAGAACGCTTGGTGCGCATCCACGCCGCAACGATGTTGCGGCATTTGGCCGATGCGATTGACGATGAAAGCATCTCCCTGCGGTCCATCGCCGAGATGGCGCGTGGGACCGTGGCGCGCCTCACAGACGGACCTGCCCCTCCCGCACGAGGAAGCCAACTGGACAGGCTGCGCATAATCAAGGGTGGTCGTTCTTAATTGGCGGGCGGCTCTGGTAGCCTACCGCCTTGAGTTCGGTCGCGACATTAGGCGAACCTGACGAGCGGCGGAGCACACGCCTCGTCGCGACTTTCGTCGAGATGGGATCGCGATCCGAAGTATAAGTTGAGAGTGATTGCAGACATGACCTGTTCTTTTTTGAACGGCTTACCGACATAGAATGTTGGCGATGGCCGATTCCCGCAAAAGAGCCGTGCGGGAAACGCCGTGATGAAAATGACCGCGACGTCGCCCATCTGGCGGAACGCGTCGTTGACCGCATCGATGCCGCTCGTTTCGTCCGCGAGATGGATGTCGGCGAGAACCAAGTCGGGCGTGATTGTGGCAAGACATTCCTGCGCCGCTGATCTCGTTCGGACCCGCCCGGCGACTTGATGGCCAAGCTCCGAGACTATCTGGGCAAGTTCACGAGCGAGGAAGAACTCGTCCTCAATGATGAGGATCGACGCGGCGTCGGATGAGCCACCTTCCTGGACGGCGGCAGCCATGGACTGGAGTGCGTCGGCTTCACTCGTTCCCAAAACCGCGGATGTCTCCTGGGACCCAAGACCTTCCATTGCCATCAGTAGAAACGCTTCGCGGTGCGCGGGGGACATCCGACCGACGCGTCGCTGTTCGTGCTGCGAGCGTTGGGATTGTTTTAGAAAGCGGCTCCGCCCGAGTTCATGCCACACTTGGCTAACGCAGCGATAGGCGTGCAGCATAGGATCGGCGTGGGACGGTTCTTCGCTCTGGAGTTTAGCGTAGGCGTGCTGGCAAAGCACACTGCCCAGCTGACAATCTCCAGCCAGTGCTCGCGTATAGCGCCGCAATCTGGGAAGTAGCCGTACGTTCGCCGTTTCAAGAGGCTCCATCCGCTTTCAACGACCTCCGCAACCGATTGGGTTGGTCCTACGCAGGCCGACGGTACAGAACCCGAGCTAATCAATAGTTACGTCTCTCGGAAGCGACCATAAAACAGGCCCATGCAAGCGCAGCTTGGTTCACTTCAAATTGCGATCAGGTCGTTCAGATGACCTTCAGTCCTTGCTCTTATTCTACCTTGAGCTGCGGCGGTAGAATGCGCAAATGAACGATAGATCTTGGACGTTAGATGCGGAACGAGAAGGCGGGCAACCGGCCGGCGGCTGGCGTGCAGCGATGCACGCGAGCCCGAAGGGCACAAACACCACAGGACCGGAAATACCGCAACCGCGGCTGATCGATGCCGACCAATTGGTCGCGAGTCTCCTGGACGATAGTCCGTTCGCCAAATATCTTGCCGACACTAAAGGCACTGTGCTGACTTGGAACAAGCAGTGCGAAGCGCTGCTGGGATATTCAGCGGACGAGATGGTAGGAAACGACTCGCGCATCATTATGCCCGACATTCACCGGGGCAACGTCCCCTCCTCGATCGAGCGGATCAAAAAGAATAAGGTCGTCCAGGTTGAGTCCGTGCGCCGTCACAAGGACGGACATCTCATCGAGGTTCTTGTGACGGCCGTTGCAGTCAAAGCCGATAACGGGGATTTTTTCGGTTACCTGATTGATTTGCGTGACAAACGCATAGAGCGGGCCATTATTGCTGAAAATGCTCTGCTCGCGCAAATGTTGCGCGCCTCGCCGATACCCGTCGTCGGCGTTGACATCGACGGGACGATCCGGACGTGGAACGCGGCCGCCGAGCGTTTGTTTGGTTACTCGCAGCATGAGGCCCTCGGGCGTCATTCTGATCTGATTGTTCCCGAGCCGCTTCGTCCGGAGGCCCATCGTGCCATGGCAAAGCTTTGCCAGGCCACGACCATTGATGTCACGACAACACGACGCGCCAACGACGGTCGCCAGATCCCCGTGAATATGATCGGGACCCCGCTCATGAACGCGTCGGGGGTTGCCAGAGGGATCGTTCTTTTCTATCGCGACCTGACTCAGGAACTGCTGGGGCAGCAGCAGCTCAGAGATTCCGAAGCCTTCAGCCGCAGTGTGCTGACTGCGAGTCTGGATTGGATCTCAGTGGTCGATGCCGAGGGAGCACTTATCTACAGCAACCGAGACGACATTGGCGTCGACCATCGGCAGACGTCATCGTGGCTTACATTTTGGCCCGAGAACCAGCGTGAGGAGATCCGGTCAAAGCTCGTCGAAGCTGGCGCGCAGCGACGTGGAAGCCATGTTGCCTGGCGATGCGAGGGCGGTAAGAAGACATGGTACGAGCTTTGGGTTGCGACCTTGCCGCGCAAAGCGGGAGGCGAGCAGCACTTTTTGATCAACGCGCGAGACTTCACGGAGCGCAAGGCGACCGAGGATCACATCGCTCTTATCATGAGAGAACTCTCTCACAGGGCAAAAAATCTTCTCTCGGTCGTCGGCGCCATGGCACGAAGTACAACCGCGCAGAGCATGTCGCTCAAGGAGTTCGAGTCTTCGTTTCTTTCGCGGATTACTGCACTTGCGACGTCTCATGACCTGCTTGTGCAGAGGGATTGGCGAGGCGCGACCCTGCAAGACCTCGTTCTCAAGCACTTCAGGCCCCTGATCGGTCCGACCACGGGACGAATCGGGTTTATCGGCGAGGACTTTCTGCTCGCGCCCGCGGGAGCTCAAGCGCTCGGCATGGCCCTGCACGAGCTTGCAACCAACGCGATGAAATATGGGGCCCTCTCGACCCCGAACGGGCGGATCGAGGTCACGTCACGAAAAGTCGGGGAGCGCTACGAGGTCAGCTGGCGCGAATTGGGCGGGCCTATCGTACACCCCCCGCTGCATCAAGGCTTCGGTCGGGTCGTTATCGAAGAGATGATCTCGGAAACGTTTGACTGCCAGGCCCGCATCGCGTTCTACCCCGAGGGTATCGTTTGGACCATGTCGACCACGCCTATGTCCCGCCCGACCTGAGACGCCCCTCCTTCACGCCGCGCGGAAATGGGCCGTCAGCCGAGGGTCCCGACGAGGCGTGATTGATCCAACGGCCAGTTCTCCCTGGCGGTACCTGCTGCTTCAGCAAACTGTTCGCGCATCTCCTGCGCGTTCGTCCAGACAAGGGCTTCATCCAAGGTTTGCCCACGGGCGAGCGGCGTATTGGTGAGATACGCGTGCCATTCCACGTGCGGGAAGCGTCCGCGAACCGGTAAGCCGTTGTCCACGTTCTCGCGGACCATGAAGCTGAACACGAAATCCGTGTCCCAACGCGTGTAGGCGAGTGCGCGGATGATGGGCGATGTGAACCTCAACAACCCCTGCTTCCGGTAGTCTGGACGATACCAGACCGCTCCCGTATAGACCACTTCCCCGGTTTTGACCGACGCGGTCGGGGCCGTAATCTTTACTATCTCACCCTCGTGTCGATGCCGATCAGGCTCAGGGTAGAAGAACCGCAGGCTTTCAATCTCGTCCTTCAAGGTGCCCGGAACTTTATAGAGGCGGCAGGCATGGGCCACGACGGGCTCGCCAGTCGCGTTGTAGCCGATGAGCGCCATGGCATTGTCCTGCGAGACGCCGCCAAAGGCAGGATCGAAGACCGGCGAGAGTGGAAGCCAGGAGTTACGATTGGCACGATTGACGTCGGCCAGTTCGTCGAAAGTAGCCAGAGCGATCCGAACGCCACACTCCCGCAGCTGCGTATCGCACCTCAGGAACAACCGTCCGAGGATCTCGGGCGGGCCATAGTCGATGACCACATCGTTGAGGAGCGACTTCCTAGGGGCCCTCAGGACTGCGGGAGACCTCAGCACCCCATTCGATGCCGAGGCGGCTGTGATTGCCATCCGTTAACTCCAACATACAACTTATTGACGAACTGATCATGATTAAAAAAACTTTAAGCTGCAACTCTTTTTGCGAAACTTTAAGCTAGACGCAGCAATTACCGCAGGCGCTCGCCCGAGCAGACACCCGACGCTAGTAGTAACATTGGCGGCAGCCAGGCAATCTGGCGTTTCGGCCAGAGCACGGTGTACTACTTGTCACGTCCCCGCCTCGGAGGAAGACCTCGCCCTGACGAAGCAGATCGTCTGTTGCATACGCGGTTTCCCCTTCATAGGGGCTCGGATGTTGCGACCGTCGATAGCGGCCAAGGGAATAGGTCGAAGTCGGCATGTCAAACGACGATGCGCGTATACTTTCTGGCAACATGGGAGCGGCACTACTTCCGTGGCTGCCGCAGGCCCTCATCAAAGCTTAGCTGGCGTCTCGCTCAGTTTCCTCTCGATAACGGCGGAGTTGCTAGTCATAGGCAGAGATGGCGCTACAAACGTGTTCCGCAGATAGACAGCCGACTTACGACCCCAGAACCGCCAGATCACGTGACTGATCGTGCTTTGTGGCACCCATTCCCCGGCATCGTCGAAAGTCTCCAAGGTCCGTCTCCAGCGCCGGCCAGAAAGCATGTCAACACGCAGACGCACATCTCCTGAGAGCGCGTCAGCGAACGTCCGAAGCGCCATCTCGTTGCATCCGAATTCTTCGAACCAGTCTTCGAAGAAGAGCGCACATCGCCCCTCCTCGACGATCACTGTCATCTTAAAACCGTCCACTCCGGACGCCTTTACGGAAAGGCCGCCGGGAAATCGTGTGACTTCAGCCCCCGGACATCGCCGGATCTCTGCCTCGATGTCTTGAAGGCAATCAATCTCATGTCTTGAGGCATCGGCTGCTTCCATCTCTCGCCACTCATCCTGGAAAGATAACCACTGTGAACAACACTGCCTCTTATGGTTAACACAATGTTCGACAAAGGTCCCTTGGCTTCGTTTCAGGCCACGGTCGAGGCGTCTAATGGCGGGTCCTAGATTTGGATTAAGGCCAAAAGGGGATCTCGCAACCGCCAACGATCTCTACCGGGAAGCTTGTTCGAGGCGCCGTGGAACTGCCCCTTTGGCCGTACACCACGGCACCAGGTTGACGAGCCGTTCGAGGTCGTCGGCTTCTGGCGAGCCGTTGAACTGGCCCCGCTGCCGCACCGCCCTTTTTGAGCAAGACCACGCCAGATCGGCCTGCTTGTTGATTGCGCTCAAGCGACGACGCGCTCACTCGCCTGTCGTAGCTTCTCCAGCGCCTGCTGGATGCGGCGCGAAACGGGGGAATTGTCGCCCCGTCACCTCCGGCTCGATGTCGAAGCCGAGCGCTGCAAGGTCCAGCATGTCAACGAAGCCATCGACGGCGCGGACCGGATTGTCCTCGTCGACGTAGTCGTCGATGCAGTCCGGCAGGAGGGTGGTCTGGCTGCGATCCAGCCCTTCGATGAAGCGCTTCATGGGAGCCCCCGCTCGCAACGCGGGAATCATACCATGCTTCGCTCATCAGCCTGCGTTTTCACACAGGCTCTCTGGTTTCCGACCGCATCGACAGAGATGGCGGGGGACCAGCCGATGACAACGGGGGCAAAAGGCAACTCATTAATATATAAGCATTTTATTCTGCCGAAACCTTGTCTGAATGAGGCTTCTAAACTATGTTGCTGGAGCCTGGAGTGAGGTACAGGAGGGACCGGCTGGCGCCCATGTGGGAGAGTCGAAGGCCCGCGTGATGCGATATCCTGTGGGGTAGCTCCGAAGTGAGGGCGTGACGCCCGATGGGTTCGAGGTGGTGCATGTGCACTTCACCTCGAGACAGCATCGAGGAGTCGCGCCCATTTGACCGCAGGCTCCATTTCATTTGGGAGCCTGACATGGCTGAACTCACCATCACCTACCAGCCGCCGGCCGCGTTGAAGCCGCGCAAATCCAACCCCCGGACACACTCCAAGGCCCAGCTGAAGCAGATTGCGGATTCGATCCGCACTTTCGGTTTCACGAACCCGATCCTCGTCGACGAGGAGAACGGGCTGATTGCCGGACACGGGCGCCTTGAGGCGGCCAAGCAGCTCGGCATGGAAACGATCCCGACGGTGTGCCTCGCCGGCATGACCGAGGCCCAGATCCGCGCTTACGTCATCGCGGACAACCGCCTCGCTGAGAACGCGGGATGGGCTCCGGAACTGCTTGCCATCGAGATGCAGTACCTCGCCGACCTCGACCTTGATTTCGACGTCACGATCACGGGCTTTTCGATGCCCGAGATCGATGTCCTGATTGGCGGCCTCGACGCGCCGGCCCAGAAGCCCGATCCGGCCGATGCGGTGCCTGAGATCGCCGGCCCGGCCGTGACGCGGCTCGGCGATATCTGGCAGATCGGCCTGCACCGCTTGATTTGCGGTGACGCGACTGCGCCCGAGACCTACGCGCGGCTCCTCGGTGGCGAGGCGGCGCAGATGGTCTTTACCGACCCCCCGTACAATGTGCCGATCGACGGCCACGTCTCCGGGCTCGGCAAGGTCAAGCACCGGGAGTTCGCCTACGCCTCGGGCGAGATGTCCAGCCCCGAGTTCACCGCTTTTCTGCGTTCCGTCTTCGGCAACCTGGCCGCGGTCTCCAGCGATGGCGCCATCCACTTCGTGGCCATGGACTGGCGGCATATGCGGGAGGTCCTGGACGCTGCCGATGGCGCCTATAGCGCGCTCAAGAACCTGTGCGTCTGGTCGAAAACGAACGGCGGCATGGGCTCGCTCTATCGCAGCCAGCATGAGCTGTTCTTCGTCTTCAAGTCCGGGACGGCGCCGCACATCAACAACGTCGAACTCGGCAAGCATGGTCGCTACCGGACGAACGTCTGGACCTATGCCGGCGTCAACGCGTTCGGCGCGACCCGGGACGACGAGCTCGCCATGCACCCGACTGTCAAGCCGGTCGCGATTGTCGTCGATGCGATCCTCGATTGCTCGCGCAGGAAGGGCATTGTCCTCGATGCGTTTGCCGGCTCGGGGACAACCCTCGTCGCCGCTCACAAGACCGGTCGCCGCGGCTATGGGATCGAGCTCGATCCCCTCTATTGCGACGTCATCCTGCGGCGCCTCGCGAAAGTTGCCAAGCTGGACGCCGTCCTCGTCGAAACCGGCCAGACGTTTCAGGCCGTCGCCGAGGAGCGCGGCCCGGCTGTCGAAGCCGATACCTTTGCGACTGGGAAGTTGGACGCAGCGTCCCAGGAGGCTGCCGAATGACCAGCGACATCCCATCGAGCAACAAGCCTGCGACCGAGGCGGTTGCGCCGGCAAAAAGGCGTAAGACGCGCAGATTGAGCGCAAAAAAGCGGGCTGAGCGTCAAGGTCTTGTCGATATCGGGGCGATTCTCAACGAGCCGCTCGAGGTCCTGAAAAATGGCGAGGTCGGGAAGATGGCGGCGCTCGAAGTTGTGATCCGTAAGCAGGTGAAGAAGGCGCTGACGGAAAAGACTCTTCCGGCTGTCATGGCCGTCATCAAAATCGCGATCGACAATAATCTTGTTGCGCCCCATCCCCCTGCTCAAGGCGGCGTCATTATCGTACCGAAGTTCGTGTCGGAGCAGGACCAGTACCGGATTTTCACCGAACGTGACGACATGAGCATGAAGTTCATCTTCGATATCCTGAGGCCATACTATGAACAGCGGCAAAACTGACAAGCCAGGAAGTGCAAATGGCATGGTCGGCTACTGCAAGCCCCCAGCCCAGCACCGCTTCAAGCCACGCAAGTCCGGCAATCCACGAGGGCGACCTAAAGAGGCCAAGGGCCGCCGGGCGACAGCGAGGCGCGTCTTGATGGAGAAGCATCGCGCCGATCCGGCCGGAACGGGAAAGCCTCGCCAATATCCCGCCATCGAACTCGTGCTGATTCTTCTGAAGCAACTGGCTGCCTCAGGTGACCAGCGCGCATTCAAAGCGTACACGGACCTCGAGAGGCGGTTCGGGCCCGTTGACATGGACGGGACGGAGATAGGCTGCATTGTTCTACCAGAGAGGCTGAACAGGGAAGAGTGGGAGGCGAAATATTCGCCGAAAGATTCGCCACCCGGTGACGGTGAGCTCATTGAATGAGATCAGTGACCGCTAGCCGCAAGGTCGATCTCAACCATCACGTCAACCATCACACGCTCCGACTTGAAGCGAGACCAGTGTATAAAGAAATTGGACTCGCGCAGCAGAGTAACCGGTTGAACAAACGAACCATCGAACATTTCTGCTCTTGACGACTGGACCATGCTCAGCCGACGCGACCATCAGCCACTCAAACAGCCCGGATTTGACTGCGACGGTGGCGAGTTCCCGACCAGTCCAAAGATGGACGCCCGCGAGGCCGTCAGTTGACAGTGCGCCGTCCGGACTATGACAGATAAGAATGTCCGCTGCTCGCCGGATCGCCGGAAGTGGGTCATATGCTGGTCGAGAACCCCCTGGCTGGCGCGCGACTTCACCTGTACGGTGGCGCGTTCTCCGTAAGCATCCGGTGAGCACCGCAGGGTCGGCGCTTTCAAGCGGCCCGGTTGATCGCGTTTGCTGGCCGCCAGTTCCACGGCAGCAACTCGTCGAGCCGCGAGGCCGGGTGCTCGGCGATGCGGGCGAGGACGTCGGCGAGCCATGCTTGCGGGTCGATGTCGTTCATCTTGGCCGTGACGATCAGGCTGTACATGGCGGCCGTGCGCTGACCGCCGCGATCGGAGCCGGCGAAGAGCCACGACTTCCTTCCCAAAGCGATACCCCTCAGCCCGCGCTCGGCGGCATTGTTCGTCAGGCAGATGCGGCCGTCGTCGAGGAACCGCATGAAGCCCGGCCAGCGCTTCAGCATGTAGTCCATGGCCTTCGCGACGTCGCTGCCACGCGGCAGCTTCGGTCGCTCGGTGCGCATCCAAGCTTCAAGCTCTTCGACAATCGGCCTGCTCAGCTCCTGGCGGACGGCGCGGCGCTCCTCGGCACTTCTGCCGTTAATGCCGCGCTCGATCTCGAACAGCCGATCCATGCGCTGCACGATCTCCAGCGCCAGCGGTGAGATCGGCGCTGGCCCTTTCCCTTCGGCCTTGCGCCGCGCGCTGGCCTCGATGTCTGCGAGCGCAAAGAACGGCCGACGCGCGTGCGCCCAGCAGGCGGCCTCCAGGATCGGTCCCGGCGTGCGGCCGGCTTCGTAGAGCTTGTTGTACCCGCCGTAGGCGTCGGCCTGCAGCACGCCCGACCATTTTGCGAGATGCACTCGCGGATGCTCGCCGCCACGGTCACGCGAGTAATAGAACATGGCCGCTGGCGGTGCCTGTCCTGCAAACGGCCGATCGTCGCGCACAGAGACCCAGCATCTGCCGGTGTGGGTCTTGCCCTTGGCCAGCACGGGCACCGTGGTGTCGTCGCCGTGCAAGCGCTCGGCGGCGAAGACGTGTGCCTCGATCCGCCCCAGCAGCGGCTTCAGCACGGTGCAAGCGGCGCCGACCTGATCGGCGAGCGTCGACAGGGCGATCGGCACGCCTTCCCGCGCGTAACGCTCGGCCTGCCGGTTCAACGGCTGGTGCTGGCCGAACTTCTCGAACAGCAGCATGGCGAGTAGGCTCGGGCCGGCCCAGCCGCGCGGCGTGACGTGGAACGGCGCTGGTGGCTCGCTGATTTTCTCGCAATCCCGGCACGTCATCTTCTCGCGCACGTGCTGGATGACCTTCCACCGGCGCGGGATCACCTCCAGCGTCTCGGTGACGGTCTCGCCGAGCTTGCGCAGGCGCGCGCCGCCGCAGCACTCGCAGGTCGTGGGCGAAGGAACGACAACGCGCTCGCGCGTCAGGTGCGTGGGGAACGGCTGTCGTGACGGGCGCCTGCGCGTGAACGGCGCGACGTTCGTCGTCCTGGCGGCAGCGCGCTCGGCGGCGATCTCGTCCTCGGTGGCAGCCGTCTCCAGCTCTTCGAGATCCAGCTCCATCTGATCGAGGAGGCGTTCCGTACGCTCCGAGCGCGGCCCGTAGATCCGCCGATTGAGCTTGGCGATCTCGAGGTTCTGACGTGCGATCGTCGCTGCATCGTCGGCGGCCTTGGCACGGGCCAGCGCCAGCTCGGCCTCGATGCGCGCGGCGCGATCGCGCTCGGCAGCCAGTGCCGCTCTCAGCGCCTCGATGTCGGAGGTCGAATCCATACAACGAGAGAATCACAGAGCGTCCTGCATCGCTCCCACAATGTGCAGCTATCCCGCGCGTTCCGGGCGGAATGTGTGAACCGGGTTACGCCAGTCGATCCCGTCGAGCATGTAGGCCAGCTGCGCGGATGATATCGATACGCTGCCGCTGGCGACCGCCGGCCAAACGAACCGGCCGCGCTCCAACCTCTTGGCATAGAGCGAGAGCCCGAGTCCGTCATGCCAGAGGATCTTGATCAGGTCGCCACGCGCCCCGCGAAACACGAAGAGATCGCCGGCGAATGGATCACGGCCGAGCGTCTCCTGCACCTGCAGCGCCAGCCCGTTCATGCCGCGCCGCATATCGGTGCGCCCGACCGAGAGCCACACGCGCACGCCGGAAGGAACCGGGATCATCGCTTCCTCAGCACGTCGAGAACGCGCTTCAAAGCACGGCCGTCGAAGCTCGATCCGACGCGGATGCGGCAATCGCCGCCGACCTCGATCTCGATGGTGTCCGAATGAGCGGGCGCCGGACGCGTAGCGCCCTCTCGCTCCGGCTCTGAGGTGATCGTCACAGGCACGAGCCCGCCCGACGACGACCCTGAGGTCGGCGAACCCGACTTCTCCGCCAGCCGGCGCCAGCGGAAGACCTGGTTGGCATTGACGTCGTACTGGCGCGCCACGATCGAGACCGACGACCCAGGCAGGTATGTCGCCGCCACGATCTCGCGCTTCAGCGGCGCTGGCCAGCGCTTGTTCCGACGTCGCTTCGCGCCATTTGTGTCCACATCCGGCATTGTGGGCACTTCCTCACTCGCGTTGATCCAAGACGAGCGTGGAAGACTCAATCAGTGGCCCAGCCCCGACAAGGCGCCGGAGGAAGACCGTTCTCCCAGTGTTGGCTGCTCAACGATGAGATCGATATCGGCCATCATCTCTCCGAGGACCGATACGCGCTGCCATCCACCCCTACTCAAAATCAGGTCGGCTAGAACCTCGAAGTCGGCCCAGTGCAGTTCAGCGATCATGCGCGTTGCGATATCAACCAATTCGTTCCTCGCGGCTTCGGCCTCGGCGACGAGCGGCTCGGGAACGTCATTGATCTTTCGAACCAGATAAGCTTCGTGGCTGACCTGACAGATGGTCTGTCGGTAGTTGCCGACCTGAGTCAGCTTGCTGGTCAGACTCTGCATACGAAGAGGTCGCCCGCCGATCGACGGTAAGCGATCGCCCGCCCCCACCTTCCGTCCTTCGCCTTGATCCGTGATGCTCCGGCGCCATGCGCACGGATCGTGATGACCTAAGTGATGTGATTAGTGATGACACGAAGCCCGTGCCGTCGCGGCGGGGAGATGTGCTCGCCGGCCCTGAGCGGCGGCGACGCTGGTCTGCGGCGGAGAAGCTCGCGATCGTGAAGGAAAGCTTCGAGGAGGGCGCCGTTGTCAGCCACGTGGCGCACCGTCATGGCCTTTCACCGCAGCAGCTTTTCGGTTGGCGCCGCGAGATCCGCGAGCAGGTGCTCGGTGGCGACGTCGGACCCGTTTCAGCGCCTTGAGCACGGTGGCGAGCGACCTCGCATCGACAGGGCCCATCAGGCGGATCGTTGCCGACGGCAGCTCGATCTCGATCGCCGCCGACAATGCGGCTTGGGCCGGTGCCTCGGTCATTGCCATCACCCCCCAACGCCCGGCTCGACGCCGAGCGCGAACGCCTCGCGCACGAGGGTAAAGTTCTCGCCGCCGAGATCGACCGGCTCACTGCGCAGAACGAGCGCCTCGACCACATCGTCTCGGTCCTGCGCCGCGCCCAGTTCGGGCGTCGCTCGGAGAAGATCAGTGACGACCAGACCGAGCTGGCGCTGGAGGACGTCGAGACCGCCTTCGGCGCCGAGGATGCGGCCACCGAAGAGGCAGAGCCGATCGCCCGGCGGGAAGGGACCGAGGCGCGACGGGTGAACCGCGGCCATCTGCCGAAGCACCTCCCGCGTGAAGAGGTGGTGATCGCGCCAGCGGAGACATCGTGCCGTGCTGCGGCGGCGATCTGCACGTCCTGATTCCGGGCGGCCTGCCAACCGAGGCGCTCGTCGCCGACGTGCTGATCTCGAAATATGCCGATCACTTACCGCTCTATCGACAGGCTCAGATCCTGGCGCGGGAAGGCGTGCATCTCAATCGATCGACCTTGGCCCACTGGGTCGGCTTCGCCGCCTACGAGCTGGCGCCGTTGCATGAGCGCCTGGTTGCGAACTTGAAGGCCTCGAACAAGCTGTTCGCCGACGAGACGCGCTGCCCTGTGCTCGATCCCGGTCGCGGCAAGACGAAGACCGGGTACCTCTGGGCGATTGCGCGCGACGACCGGCCATGGGGAAGCAGCGACCCGCCAGCAGTCGCCTACATCTACGCGCCGGGCCGCGGTGCCGAGCACGCCGTTCGGCATCTTGCGGGCTTCGCCGGGGTGCTGCAGTTCGACGGCTATGCCGGCTACGATGCCTCCGGTTCCGAGTTTGATGAGCGCGTTTCCCTGGGCGCGATCGGCTGCATGTGGATTGAGTCTCATTGGCGCCACTGTCCAGGTCGTCAGTTCGCTCCAAGCGCCGCTGCAGTCCAGCAAAATGACACTCATCGTTTGTAGATTGATCGTCTAGGCTGTCCAACCCCTTACCGGCATGGACATGCGCCTTGGAGTTGCAGCGCGAAAGTTTCCGCGAACGGCTTTGCCCTCGGGAACCCCTTCTCGTGGTCGGGGTTGAGCCCGCGCGTATGACTTCGGGCACACCAATACGTTCATCCGTCGGATGGTGGCACGCGTTTTTTCTGAGCCAGCCTGTGGTTGCGAGACACTCCATGGCTACCACCGCGTAGCCGTGCATGCTTTGGCCAGCTCGACGCGACGAGCAGCAAGAAGGCGAATCGCAAGCCATGTACCGATGACGAGGCGGGCTTGGAGTGTAACGGGTTATGCTCGCGGCTAACGACAGAAGCACAACGGATGGTTTTGCGAGATCGTTAGAGGAACTGTGCGAGTTGCACCGATAACTGGAAGGGCACGGCAACCATCGGAGCGACATTGGGTCGCCTGGCGGTAAACCAAGGTGTATACAAAGCCTACAAACTGCCTGCTTCAGGAAGCGGCCCCACGATGAGCGCTACCATCCTGCAACCGAAGTTCGACCGCCTCGCGACTGCCATCGAGGGTGTGCGGGAGACGTGTGACGGTGGCTCGGCCAGCGTCGACGGCGAGGCACTACTTCAACGCTCTCTGTCTGAACTTGAGGCGGCTCTCCAGGCGACGAGACAAGGCACCTACTGGCCATCCCAGCGGGACGCCATAGCGGCTCTAGCGCTTGCTGCGGACCTCGTCCGGGCAGGTCAGGAAGCAGAGAATGATCGGGATGCTGCCGAGCTTGAGACCCTGATCCGCGTCGGGCTTGAGCGTCTGAAGCGCATGGGCCTGTGAGCCTTCAGTCGACGGTGTCAAGGCTAGTGAGTGGCGACCGCGTCGTGGAGCTTCGGGGCTAAAGCTTTTGGCTCTGCGCGATGCCGCCGCGCCCCGGTTGGGCACGACGGCACATCGAGAGTTAGTCTGTTACGGGCAGAACCAAACCGGTCCGACTGTAACGCAGCCGCGCGAGCGCCAGTTGCCAGGCCGCGCGCCATAGCGGCGCCAGTTGGCCGGCGGACGTCCGTATCGCCGTCCCGGCTCATAACGTTGTCTTTCACCGCGACGTCGATCATATCGCCGATCTACCCGGTTCCGTGGGGCCTGGACCAAGACAATGGACGCGTCCACCTGGACAATAGCTTGTTTGGGTACCGACGTTACGGCTGCTGACACTGACGCTGCGGCGAAAAAAGACGCCGAAAGAGATATGGCGGCGGCCACTGCCGTCGCTAAAACAGGTCTGATCATCAGAGATGTGTCCTTTGTGACTGTCCGAACGTCGTTAACGCCTATAACCCATGTTTGTTCCGTGGTGGCTGCATTCTCAGATGTGATGCTGTCGGGTCGCGAGGAATTGGTCGCCACTTACGAGGGCCGAAAGGCATCGAACGGAGACTCCCACATTGAGATTGGTGCCACCATTTCGAGCCGCTCGCAATTAACCGCTTGCCAAGAACGCTGCACGCCGCCGTTCTGCATTCGGACGCTTCCACGCCATTCCTGTAGGATGCTTTCGAAACCGGCGTTGACGAAGCGCAGTTCATGGCCAGGAGTAACAGATGGCGATCCTAACGATGGGTGTCATAAACTTGATTGTTGTCCTCGCGATCGGGATCATCGTGGGTCTCGGTTTCAGCCGCTATGGTCGCAGCTGGCTCGGACGGCAAACGGCAGGGGCCACGGGGGTCGGCGACATCACCTACGCACTCGTCGGCATCGCGGGAGCGTTCATTGGATTCCATCTAGCAGTCCTTCTAGGCTTGCTCCCGACGCCTTTGATGCTTTACCTCGCGGCCCTGCTTGGAGCTGTGGTCATCATCTGGCTCTGGCGCGGCCGCTAGACCGACTTGTCCGGCGGCGATGATCCCCAGCGCCGACGCCACAGCCCCATTCTTGGAGCAGAGTTTGCAATCCGGACGATCCTTCCGGTTCCTCCGTCTGGCTCTCGGCTTCTGGACCGGAGAGACGCGAGGCCGCGCGTGGCTGCTGACGAGTGCAGTCCTCGTCTTTCTGATCGCGAATTTGGCGGCTGCTATCTCGGTCAACCTCTGGAACAAGTTCTTCTTTGACGCCCTCGAACAAAAAGACTCGCGAGCGGTCGTCCTCAGTATCGCGCTCATTTTGGGATTGGCTGCTTTCTCTGCGGCAAGTGCCGTTGGTGGGCTTCACGCCCGAATGCGGCTCCAGATGCAATGGCGGCAATGGCTGGCGCAGACGTTGATCAGCCGGTGGCTGAAGGACCGGCATTTTTACCAGCTGACCATCGTGCCGACCGCGGCCGACAACCCGGAAGCGCGCATCGCCGAGGACGGCCGGCTCGCGATCGAGTTGCTCGTCGATTTTTCTCTCGGTGTCCTCAATGCCATCCTAGCGTCGGCCTCCTTCATCGGCATCCTGTGGGTCGTCGGCGGGTCGTTGACCATGTTCGGCTTCGAGATTCCGGGTTACATGGTCTGGGTTTGCATCGGGTACTCCGCGCTAACGACCGTTAGCATGCTCTTGATGGGGCGGCCGCTGGTCCAGCGAGTGGAAGAAAAGGCGGCGAGCGAGGCGCAGCTCCGCTATGAGCTCACCCGGGTCAAGGACAACGCCGAGACGATCGCGCTCACGGGCGGTGACGAGGATGAGCGCGACCGTTTAAACGTGACGCTGGCAGGCCTCGTGCAGCGATGGTACCGCGTCATGATATGGCAGGGACGGATGACCTGGCTGAGCGGATCGAGCCTTGTCATGGCGCCAGTGGTTCCGCTTTTGCTAGGGGCACCGAAGTATCTCTCGGGCGAAATGTCCCTCGGCTCGCTAATGCAGGCCGCCACGGCCTTCACGCAGGTTCTGGTCGCCCTCAATTGGCTATCCGACAACGCCTTGCGCCTTGCCGACTGGTTTGCCTCCTCGCATCGGGTGACACAATTGTCCGATGCCATCGAAAGCCTCGAGGTCAGCCTCGGCACTGCCCAAAGGACTGATACCATCAAGCTCGGCGCGAGTCCGGACGACCGTATTCACCTTCGTCGGCTCAGGATGGCCCTACACGACGGGGGGTGATGATCGACAGCCCGGAAGCGGTGATCGCGCCCGGCGAGAAAGTTCTGGTCATCGCAGAAGCTGGTACCGGCAAGAACGCGCTCGTGCATGTCATGGCCGGTTTGTGGCCGTGGGGCAGCGGCGAGATCCTCAGGCCCGAGGGCGCCCACATCTCGTTCATGCCGCAACGGCCCTATTTTCCGCTCGGAACACTTCGAGACGCCCTCCTCTATCCTCATCCCAGGCAAGACGCGCCGGATGCGAGAATCGAGGAAATCTTGACGGATGCGGCCTCGATCACCTCATTCGGCGTCTCGACGAGACGGATCAGTGGTCCGCCTGCCTGTCCGAAAGTGAGCAGCAACGGCTCGCGTTCGCGCGCGTGCTACTTAATCCTCCTCGAATTCTCATAATGGACGAGCCGACGTCGTCGCTGGACGAGCTCAGCCAATTCAAGCTGATGGAATACATGCGTGATCTGCTGGTTGAGACGACAGTGATCCATGCGGGTCATCGCGCCGGGCTCGAACCGTTTCACGACCGAAAGATCCGTCTCGTGCGTGTCCGGGATTGGGCAGGTACGGCGCACGGAACGAACCCGACGACCGAGGCAGCGGCGGTGGAAGCCGCTTCCCAAGAGTTGCCACACCAGGTCGGTTGAGCTTGCGCGACGGGGCAGCCTCGCGACGAGACTACGGCGACCCCATCAGCCGCCGAACGCCTGCGCCATGTCGCTGGCACGGAATGGTCGACGGTCGGACTAATGAGATTGAAGCGGATGGTGCGCTGAGCAGAAGCATCACGGCTTCTGCCCTGCGGAACGCGTCCTTGCGGCACGACTTAGGATGCCGCCCTACTCCGTTGGAGCGGAATTGTAGGGGTCTGGGTGCCGACGTCTTCAGTCTTAGCGATTGGCCAAGCCGTCCTTGACATCATTGAACGTGGCTTGGATCTCAGAACCAACGTTAGTAACGGCGGTGATGATGGCCACGCCGATCAAAGCGGCGATAAGGCCATACTCGATAGCCGTAGAGCCAGACTCGCACTTCGCGAACTTGGTAAGGAACTTCATGACGCGTGCCTTCCTGATCCGACTCGGTGGCCCGGCTTGTTTCCGGTGCCGGTTGCGGGTATGCAACCTCTATGCGACTGATCCTGAAGGGCTCAACTGAACAATAAGTTAAATGGCGCACATGCGTCGAGAAACAGGATTGTCTGTCGGCACGCTAGTTAACATTCGATTGCCTTCCGCCTCATCCTCTATTGGCTTTATTCCTCGATCGGCGGACGCGACCATGCGGACGGTCAAATGCAGGCCCGCATCTGGCGAGGCGATCTTTTTCTTCGCTGCTAGGCGCCGGTCGGAAGACCCTAATCCGAGGCAACATCTTCATCTCCTCTCCCGATCTCCACGCCGCTGTGGGGCTTGATGGAGGCCAAGAACGGGCCCGCTGGATCCGCGATCCAATGCGGCGACAGAATGCTATTCTGCTCCGGCGCCCCACCACAATGAAGGGCTTTAGAGCCAGCATGAACTCTCTCGTGCTCGTCCCGACCTCGTCGCCTAGAAGCGCGGCTCCATATCCTAGCTCTGCTTTTTTCCTCCGCTAAAGACCTCGCCACCATCTAATAAGCTCCGGCCCCGCGCCATCGATTGTCGAAAGTGGCAGATCGAGCTGGTCGGGCAGTGGGGCGAAGAGTTGGTCCAAATCATGGCGTCCGGTCGCTGCCGCTGCCGAGGGCAGCTCGCGGCGAAGCCGCAGGCCGTCGGCTTGCTCCACGAACCGGTGGGCCCTCTCGAAGTTGCAACTCCAGTCGGCGATGGGAAGATGGCGACACGTGGGTCGTTCGCGGAGCACCAGCCGACGTACATCGAGATCCACTCGGAGAACAGCAGGTCCATATAGGGCCGCGTTACTTGCACGTCCATGTGCATGCGCTCGGCCAAAAGTTCGATCTTGTCGTTATAGGACATGCCGCGGTCGCGGAAATCGAACCTTAGTTCGGCATTTAGAAGTGGGTGCAGGTCGGTCAGGGCTGGCGCCCATTGTCGCTGAACAAGCATGAGCTGGAGCTTCCCGGCCTGGATCAAGGGTGACGCATTGCTCCATTCACGTGTGACCGTGCCCGCTTGCGTGAAGTCCTTGCCCAGCACGTCGTCGACGATCTCGATCCTCTTGACGTAACTCCAGGTGATGACGGGCACGAAGATGTGGGCGACATCCAGGCAGAGGGTCGAGACCTCAGCAAGGAACGGCGTCAACGCTGGGCGTGCGACGTAGGGTGCGAAGAGCTACCTCAACCGGACGTCAGTGATGACGTCGACGTTCCAAGTGGCAAGATCGTCAGCTAACTTTGCTACCCAGTCTTGATGGGCTGCATCGTGCTCAGCGTGCGGCTCTTCGTCGTGATATTGGTGGCGGTACGAGATGAACGTCCGCGGCCTTCGATAGAATGTCATTTCGATGCCCTCCCGATGCAGCCACGCGGCGGTTCAGAGCAGGCCATCAATCGCACTCAACTGTTCGCACCCCTCCGGGGACTCGTGCAACCTGGGTTACTCTCCGCGGTGGGGCGGAACGACGTCCTTGAAGGCATCGAATCCTTTCCAAGCAGGCTCCTTCGGAGCCATGCCGTCGACGGGAAGGTATTCGGATGGCTTGCCATTCTCCAAGTCGGGAACGTAGCGCGGACAATTCGGGAAGATGTGCTCCGGTACGACTCGAACAATGATGTGAGCGCCAGGCAGCTCAGTCATCATTGGATCGTCAAGGTGCAAGCTGGCTCGACCATTCACGCGCAGTCGCTGAGGCTTTTCGTCCATCTTTATGAACAACAGCCCAACCTGTGGGTTCGCCTTGATGTTGCCAAGGCTCTTGAACATGCCGTTGCCATCATAGTCGGGAAAGACCAGCAGATCAGGCGCCACAACTCTCACGAACCCTGGAGGTCCCCCCTTGAACGAGCAGTCAGGTCGGCCCTCGGCATCTGCGGTCGCCAGAAAGAAATAGCCGGCGGCTTCGATGAACGCCTTGTCTTCGTCCTTTAGCCGGTCGCGCCACAACCGTTCGACGAGGCGATCGGCCAGCCGGGTTGAACCAAACTGTTCCTGAAGCTCACGATTGCCGCTGTGATACATCGGCATGACGGCCTCCGTCTGGGCGAGATCTCGGGTCAGTTGCTTGGCATTCGGGACCGCTAACCTAGCCTGGAGCGTTCAAAGCACAAAGCCTTGCTTATGCCATCGACCGACGTTCCTTTAGCACTCCCAGAGGCAGATCGGATTGCAGATGAGTTTTGCGGTCGCCTCCATTCTGACCGTAGCCGCTCCTAGGGATGATGGGCGGAAGCCGATCTCGTGACGACGAGCGTTCTGGTAGACCGTGACCAGCATCAACAACGATGACGCCATGCACACCAGAGCATGCGTCCGAAATCCCGCGGGCCGGCCGTGATAGATGCGCTCGAGCCCGATCACCGCGCCAGGTCGCAGAGCAGGTGAAGGCGATCACCAGAGACCCATGTCTCATGGCGGCTTTCAGATTGCCCGGCCACCCCATCGGTTTGACCTCCGCTTAAACTGCAACTCGCGCACCACTCGTCGGTTGAACGGCGGGGTGGTCCAATACGTAGTCTAAGCCGAGGGAGACAGACTCGACCCAAAGGAAAGTCGATGCGGGATGAAAGGAAGCGACGTGAGTTCCCACTTGCACTGCTCGGATGGCTGATCACGGGGGCGACGTTGCTTCCGTTCCTGCTCCTGACGGGCTACGGGGTGGCGTACTGGCTCAAAGACGAGCAGCGAACCGAGGGCGAGCGACTCGCCCAAAGCGCAGAGGCTCTGTCGCGGGCCCTTGATCGCGATTTGAGAGGACATTTCAGGACAACTCGAGTTCTCGCCATGTCCCGCCAGCTTCGGTCGGGAGACATCGCCGCCTTCGAAACTCTTGCCCGTGACGCGGGGGCGGGAGCCGACGGCCATTTCGTTCTCGTTGATCGAGACGCTCAGCAACTCGTGAATACGCGGTCCTCACGCGGCTCAGGCCTGCCAAAAACCGCCGACCCCCTTAGTGCCGATCGGGTTTTTGCAACGGGCCGTCCCACAGTCACCGACCTGATTGTAGGGGCCGTGGCGGAACAGTACCTGTTCGCGGTACGCGTGCCCGTCGAGGTGAATGGTGAAGTCCGGTACGTGCTGGCCTACGTACCCCGCCCCGGAGCAATCCTCGACGTCGTCAAAGACAGTTACCTGCCGCAGGGCTGGTTTGTCGCGGTCGTGGACGGGAATGGTCGGATTATGGCTAGAACATCCGCCCACGAGCAGTTCTATGGGAAGCTCGCCAGTGCTGAGTTCCGCGAGCACTTGAAAAACAAAGTAGGTTTAGTCGAGACCACCGATCTTGAAGGACGCACGACGTTCACGGCATTCCATACATCCGCCCTGAGTAATTGGCGTGCCGTTGTCTGGGCACCCAAAAGTGTCATAACGGCACCTACCGAGCGGGCGAAGGAATGGGCGCTCGGCGTCGTGCTCTTGACC